>Ga0213872_10000420_pt1 | contig 34732 bp, 33 predicted proteins | sample VelepicomBERX_R2_FD_160071 | JGI IMG/M metagenome (GOLD analysis project Ga0213872, IMG submission 160071) | Rhizosphere microbial communities from Vellozia epidendroides in rupestrian grasslands, the National Park of Serra do Cipo, Brazil - RX_R2 | ecosystem: Host-associated > Plants > Roots >... | reverse complement strand
TCTGGGCTGGCTCAAGGAGCCGGAACAGTACTTCGCCGAACAGGTACACCAGTCGCTGCAAGTTGGCGTGTGCGCGGGGTTGATCGACCGCCGCTGCGGCTTGTCGCAGTCAACTGTCTCGGCTCACCTGTCGACGCTGCTCAAGGCCGGCTTGATCACGTCGCACAAGGTGGGTCAATGGAATTATTTCAAGCGCAACGAAGAAGTCATCCAGGCCTTCGTTGATCATATGAACTCAGCGCTCTGAGCCTGAAAAAAGGAAACCAATCATGGCAACTCTGTTTGACCCGATCACCATTGGCGATCTGACCCTGAAAAACCGCATCGTGATGGCGCCGCTGACCCGTTCGCGCGCCGTTGGCGCAGGCCGTGTGCCGAACACCCTGATGGCCAAGTACTACGAACAGCGCGCCAGCGCCGGCCTGATCCTGAGCGAAGCGACCGCCGTCACCCCGCAAGGCGTGGGCTACGCCGACACGCCCGGCCTGTGGTCGGACGAGCAGGTGGAAGGCTGGAAGCTGGTGACCGAAGCCGTGCACAAGGCTGGTGGCCGCATCTTCGCCCAGCTGTGGCACGTGGGCCGCATCTCCGACCCGAGCTTCCTGAATGGTGAAGCACCGGTGGCGCCAAGCGCGATTGCCGCCAAGGGCAACGTCAGCCTGCTGCGTCCGCAGCGTCCTTACCCGGTGCCGCGCGCGCTGGCGACGGAAGAAATCGCCGGCATCGTCGCCGCCTACCGCAAGGGCGCCGAGAACGCCAAGAAAGCCGGCTTTGACGGCGTGGAAATCCACGGCGCCAACGGCTATCTGCTCGACCAGTTCCTGCAGGATTCGACCAACCAGCGCACCGACCAGTACGGCGGCAGCGTTGAGAACCGCGCCCGCCTGATGCTGGAAGTGACCGACGCCGCCATCGCCGTCTGGGGTGCCGACCGCGTCGGCATGCACTTGGCGCCGCGCCGTGATTCGCACGACATGGCCGACTCCAACCCGGCCGCCACCTTCGGCTATGTGGCGCGCGAGCTGGGCAAGCGCAAGATCGCCTTCATCTGCGCCCGTGAAGCCGTGGGCGAAGACAGCCTGGGCCCGCTGCTGAAGAAAGAATTCGGCGGCGTCTACATCGCCAACGAAAAGATGGATAAAGCCACTGCACAGAAAGTGCTGGACGCCGGCACCGCCGACGCCATCGCCTTCGGCAAGGACTTCATCTCCAACCCGGACCTGCCGCGCCGCCTACAACTGGATGCGCCGCTGAATCCGTGGAAAGCGGAAACCTTCTACCACCCATCGGAAGAAGGCTACACCGACTACCCTGCCCTGGCCAACGCTTAATCAGGCTTGCTTCTTGCCCTGGCGGCGTGCCACCACTGGCACGATCGCCAGGCCGGCCAGCAGCATGGCGTAGGTGGACGGTTCTGGAACCGGCGCGCTGGCGGCATCCACGCCGTCCAGGTGGACGCTGAAGTGCGTGCCCATGCCACAGTGGCTGGCCGGCTGGCACCAGGTTTGCAGCGGCACAGCCGCGTCGGCGTCGTAGCGGAAGCCGTCCGACATATGGCTGCCGTTGGCAAAGTTGTTGTAGGTGGCAACGGTAAAGAAGTAGTTGCCCTTGGCCAGCGTGGCAAAGGTCAGGCCGGAATCGAACACGGTCTGGCCGGGTGCGATATTGGGATTGTCATCGTTCTGGTCGATCAGCGTGCCATCGGCATGCCAGACAGCGGTGATCGGGTCAAAGTTCACGCCGCCCAGGTAGGAATCGGTCCAGACCTTGATATTGGTGGCGTCCTCGTTCAGCGAAAACGGAATGACCACCACATCTTTTTGCGTCGCGATATCGCCCGCAAAGCTGAAAGTTGCCGCATTGCTGGCAGCTGCCGCCAGCGCCAATACCGCTCCCATGGCCAGTTTATTCAAACGCATTCAAGACTCCATTCGTGTGTTTATGAAATGACAAGCAAAAACGGTATCATAATTACAATTTGTAAAATTGTAAACACCGCACGATTGAATTGATGCGCTATGCAGCCCGATTACTTTACAAAGCTGCACAAATAATAATGTTTCAGATTACTGGGCCTGGCCCTTGGCCCGTGCGTAATCGGATGCAAACCTGGGGTCGCTGCCGACGATCTTTTCCGCTTCCGCGAACAGGGCGAGCGCCTCGCTGCGCTGGCCGCTGCCCACTTCCACCATCGCCATGCCCCACAAGGCCTTGCCATTGCCCTGGTCGAGCAGCCAGGCCTGGTTAAAGCGCCGCATCGCGCCGCTGGCGTCACCCTGGCGCAGGGAGCCCCAGCCTTTGAGGGCCACGTCCTCGGCAGCCTGCTTGCGGTCGCCCTTGTACAGCTCGTCAACCTTGGAGAGAAATTGCGCGTCCGCTGCCTGCTGGGCGCTGCTCTTCTGCACGCTGCCATACTTGGGCTGCAAGGACAGATCCTGCGCCTGGGCGGCGTGCAGGCAGCACAGGGAGAACATCAGGGCGGCGCACAGCCGCGGCAACATCGCCATCATGGACCTCATTGTTAAAAATGAAAGCACGATCATAGCATTCTCCCAATAGTTTAGAATTACCAACTTTCCACCCATCCCGAATGCGCATGAAAAAACTGCTTGCCCTGCTGCTGCTTCCTCTGACTACTGGCGCCATGGCGTCGTCCCCTGACTGGGTCGCCGACCAGAAGCCTTTTAAGCTGTATGGCAACAGCTACTACGTCGGTTCCAAGGGCTTAAGCGCGGTGTTGATCACCTCGCCCGCCGGCCATATCCTGATCGACGGCACGGTGCAGGAAAACGCGCCGATGATTGCCCGCCACGTACGCCAGCTCGGCTTCAAAATGGAAGACATCAAGCTCATCCTGAATTCGCACGCCCACTCCGATCACGCAGGCGGCATCGCCGAGCTGCAGCGCATGAGCGGCGCCCAGGTGCTGGGCGGCGCCGCCACCCTGCCCACCCTCACCGACGGCAAGGCCCGCAGCGCAGACCCGCAGTTCGGCACGCTGAGCGACTTCCCTGCCAATCCCGGCGCGCGCGGCGTGGCCGATGGCGAAGTGGTCAGCGTTGGCCCGCTGGCCGTGACGGCGCACGCCACGCCCGGCCACACGGTGGGCGGCACCAGCTGGACCTGGCAAGCCTGCGAAGGCCAGCGCTGCATGCAGATGGTGTACATCGACAGCCTGACCGCCGTCAGCGCGGACGGCTACAAGTTCAGCGAGCATCCCGAGATCGTGGCCAGCCTGCGCAGCAGCATCGCCAGCGTCGCCACCATGCCCTGCGATATCCCGGTGACGGCGCATCCCGACTTTATCGATCTGCTGGACAAGCTGAAGCAGCAGCCACGCAAAGGCGCGCTGGCCTTTGTCGACCGCCAGGGCTGCCGTGATTTGGCCGCAGGCGCGACCCGGTGGCTGGACAAACGCCTGGCCTCGGAGAAAAAATAAGCCGAAAAAAAAAGCCGCCAAGCGGCGGCCTTTTCCGCAGCTTGAACGCTGAGCGATCAGCGCGGCTGGCTGTAGTTCACCGGCACGTACTGGTAAGCCTTGCCATTGGCGCGCAGATGGCCGATGGCAGGGAATTGCAGGTGCGCCGCACCGATCAGGTAACCGCCCTTGACCGCATCGGCAAAGGCTTCCTTGCGTTCCGCCATGGCGGTCTTGTTGTCGGTGTCGAAGGCGATGGTCACGCTTGGATCGTCAAACTGCACCGCTGCCACGTGCATCAGGTCGCCCAGCAGCACCAGCTTCTGGCCCTTGCTCTCGATCGAGTAGACCACGTGGCCCGGCGTATGGCCCGCCGTCACATAGCCTTTGATGCCGGGCATCAGCTCGCCGCTGGCAGTAATCGGCTGGAACTTGCCGGCCTTGACGTAAGGGCCCACCGAAGCCATCGCGCCCTGGAACATGCCCTTGCCTTCGGCCGGGGCCTTGTCGGCGTTGGCCTGGTTCAGCCAGTAGTCCTCATCCGCCTTGCCCGCGTGGACGGTGGCGTTGGGGAAGGCCCGTTGATCGCCCGCCATCAGGCCACCGACGTGGTCAGGGTGCATGTGGGTGATGTAGATCTCATCGACCTGTTCCGGCTGATAGCCAGCCGCTTTCAGATTGGCTGCCAGCCTGCCCAGGGTCGGACCAAACAGGCCGGCCGCGCCGGTATCGACCAGCACCAGCTTGCTGCCGGTGTTGATCAGGAAGCCGTTCACCGAGGTTTCCAGCGGCGACTTGAGGAAGGATTTGGCCAGCGCCTTGTCGGTCTTTTCGGCGGGCTGCTTGAGCAGCTTGTCGACCGGCAGATCGACCGTCCCGTCGTTCAGCACGGTCACTTCAAAATCACCCAGCGACATGCGGTAGAAGCCAGGCGCCTGGAACTTGGCCATCGGGGCCGCGGCCTGCGCCGACATGGCGACGAAGCCAGCCGCCAGCAAGGCAGCGAGGCGCAGTGGCTTGGAAATCATAGAGGTCATGGTTGTCCTTTTTGTTAGGTTGCCGGGACCGCTACAATACTCCAATTGCCAATTCCTCGCTGAGCTCGCCTAAAAAGTCACGGGCAGGCGCAGCGACAGCTGCACGTCCGGCGTGTCGCGCGTCAGTCCCGCGCCCACGGCGATGTTGACGCTGCGCTTGTCGCTGATGCGATAGGAGAAGCCCATCAGCAGCGTCCCCAGCTGCGTGCGCACCGAACCGGGCACCGTCGCGCCGTTCTGCTTCACCCGCGCGATGGAGGAATGGTCGTAGCCGAAGCTGAGCGAGATGCGCTCGTTCAGCGCCAGTCCCACGCCAAAGTTAAAGCCGAAGATATCGCCCGGCGCCACCGTGCCCAGCGGCTCGCTCTCGCCGCCCAGCACCTTGCGGCTGACGTTGCGGCGCTTGAAGTTGTACAGATAGCTGACGCTGCCAAACAGGATGGCCGGATCGCTGGCCATCAGCCAGGTCAGGCTCGGTTGCAGGGACAGGAAGCCGGAGCCGGTGGGCAGCTCCAGCGGCAGGCCGGTGCCGGTGGCGTCCGGTCCCACGCAGCGGTGCACGCAGTCCGTCACCACGCTGAAGGGATCCGTGCCGGTACGGCTCTTGAAGCGCAAGGCGCCCACGTAGTACGGGCTGTCCGGCCCGCCCTCGTTCAGCTGGCGCCGCAACGCCAGCTCGGCGTCCCCCATGCCCTTGCCGCTGGCGTCGAACACATTGTCGTTACCGCTGCCGGTAAAGATCTCGCGGCTGACGGTGGAGTCGGAGCGGTACACGTAAGGCAGCTTGAGTTCCACTTCCGTGCGCGCGTCGATGCCGTAGCGTCCTGTCAGTGCGGCGGTGGTGGTATTGCGCTTCAGCTCGCGCACATCCACCAGCCCGATCAGCAGCGCGGGAATCACGGTATAGCCCACCAGCGCCACGCGGTTGCTGGACGAGTAGCCGAACTGCAGCGACGGCTCCAGCACCATCGCCCCCTTGGGCGTCAGCACGCCGGGCGCTTCAAAGATCGGCGCCACGGCTGGCGGGCGGCTGTCGGATGGCGGCGCCTGGCCCACTCTTTCGGCTGGCTGTCCCTGCTGCGCCAACGCCGGGGCACACAGCGTCGCCGCCACCGCCGCGCTGGCGATCCTCACCCTTGCTCGCATCGGACTCTCCTTCGTCGATTAACGGGGACCGACGGCGCTGCCCAGCGCGGAGCGCAGGCTGGCTTCAAAGTTGAGGCTCTTGAGCAGAGACAGGCTGTTGACAGTGGCATTGATGGTGGTCTGGCTGCGGATCAGCTGGCCGCTGGCGCTGTTCTGGATCACCAGCGCGCCGGCTGGCAGCTGCCCGCCGGGGGCAAAGACATTGCCGCTCCCGTTCTGCACCAGCGTCACCGCCGCCAGCGCCGCTGCCTGGTCCGGGCTGAGCTTCGACACGTCGGAAATGTTGACCTTACTACTTGCCACCATCTCGCCATTGATCGAAACCAAGCGCTCCACACCCAGCGCGAGCAGCAGGCCCTCGCCTGTCTCAAAACCGCCACGGGTCTGGTCCAGCCGATCGTCGCTCGCCACGCTCCAGCCGGCGGTGGGATCGTCCGCCGCGCGGCTGGCGGCAGCGGCCAACGTCGCCAGCAACAGCAGGAGTCGGGGGGCAATTTTCATGCGCATACTCAGAAATCGCCCTGCCCCAGCTTGGGCAAGGTCAGGTCAGACAGGCTGGCGCGGTTGATGGCGTCGGCCGGAACAGCGCGCGGCGCCACGCGCCAGTCGGCCTGCTGATTGAAGCGGACCGGCCCCTGCCAGCCATGGATCACGAACAGCAGGCGCCCCAGCCAGGCCGCCTCGAAATCGCTGCGCCGCATCGCCCGCGTGCCAAAAGCAGGATCGCCCACCAGCACACGCCCGTCCTGCACGCCTTTAACCACGACAAAGTGGTGATAGCCGCGCTCCGACAGCAGCACGATGGCCGGATAGCCAGCGGCCGCCAGCTTTTCCAGCGGCTGTTCAAAGCCGTCGGCGACAAGGCCCTGTGCAGCCAGATAGCGCTTCATGTCCAGCAGCGAAAAGCCTTCGCGGCGGATCTTTTGCTGGTCGCCCAGCGCAAACATGGCCTGGAACACTTCGGCCTCCGAGACGGGATGATCATAGTGAAAGCTGAGCAGCGTCGCCACCGCCGCTGAGCCGCAGCTGAAGTCATACTGCTGATGCACGGTGGTCTGGAAGCGCGCCGCCTTCAGGCTCACCACCTGCAAGGTGTAGCGGCCGCCATCTGCTCCCGCCAGCTCCGTTGCATGCGCAGCGAAAGCCATCGCCAGCAGCCACCAGCAGAGCACCAGGTTCTTCATTGCAGTTGAATGTTGATGATGGTGGCGTTCTGGATCAGCACATTCGCCCCCGAGTTCTGGATCGCCACCGGCAAGCCCGCCGCATTGCTGAACGAGCCGCTGCTGATGGAGTTCATGCCGCTCGCGACGTTCAGCGCGGTATTGCCGGAGACGGCGCCGTTCAGGCGCATATCATTGCTCACCGTGTCTGTCCCGCCGCGCAAGGCTTCCAGGCGCTGCTCCGCTACAACGGCGCCAAACGTCTTGTCTGCCAGTCCCCTGTCCATCGCGGACCGATCAGCCGCCGCAGCTTCCACCGCATGCCCCCGCGCTGCGCTCACATTCGCCGGCGCCACCGCCCCGGCACTTGCGGCCTGCGCCCAAACCGCCAGCGCCGCCGCCATCAGGATTCCCGCAATCCGCATAGCTCCTCCTTGATCTGAACGCGCCAGGCCGGCGGACGCGGTACACATTGCGCGCCCGCCAGCCACCATCCCGCTTACCGGCCCACCGACAGATTCGCCTGCACGTTCACACTCTGCTGCACCAGCGCCGCCATGCCGCTGTTCTGGTTGGCGACCAGAATGCCCGCTGCCGACTGGCCCACACTGGACATCGAGTTGGACATATTGAAGGTTCCGGCCGTCACCGACAGGTTGCCCGCATTGCCGCCCGCACCACCGGCGGAGTTACCGCCCGTGCCCGCGCCAGCCGTGCTGGTTCCAGCCGAACCACCCGCGCCGCCGGCACTGCCGCCACCACCGGCGCCGCCGGCGCCGCCAGCACCACCCGAAGAATTGCCGTTGGTCGGATTGCCGTTACTACCCATACCGGCCGTGCTGGCGCCGCCATCGCCGCCATAGCCGCTACTGCCATAAGCGCCCGAGCCCGCCCCAGCCGCCGAGCCGCCCGCACCGCCCATCCCGCCGCTAGCTGCGCCGCCGGAAGCCGCGCCATTGCTGGCACTGCCGTTGCTCGCCCCGCCGCCCATGCCAGCCGCTGCGCCGTTGCCCGCGCTGGCGCCGCCGCCCATGCCGCCGTATGCGCCGATGCCGCCGCCCCTGCCGGTGCCGCCGTTACCCACCGCGCCGGCCCCGGCATTGCTGGAACCATAGTTCTGGGCGTAGTTACCGATGTCGCCGATCGAATTGTTGCTGACGGTGCCGTTCAAACTGCTGCTGGCCGTAGCCGACGACGAGTTGAAGGCATTGCTGAAGGTCGACGTCGCCGTCGCACCGTTATTGGCTGCCACGCCGCCCGCTGCGCTGGCGTCCGCATAGCCCGAGCTGGCGTTGTTGCCGTTCCTGCTGTTGCTGTTGTTGTTCTGGTTCGCAGTGGCGGAGTCCGAAGCGTTGGCGCCGCCGCCCGATTGGTTGGTGGCGGTCTGCGCGCTGGCATAGCCGCTGAACAGAAGTGCGAACAGTGAAGCGATCAAAGTTTTTTTCATGGCGATTCCTATCTCTCCAAAAAATGGGTGGACCAGGATCCCTTTGTCCCGGCGCATCCACTCATCGCAAGCTTGATGCCAGCCCCGCATTCTCCGGAAGAGCATCCAGCCCGCCGCCAACATCTGTCACATCACTGAGACACCCCGGCAGCACGCCGCCGATGAGACGCTGTCACAATATTGAGATCACTTGCGCGCGCCAGCGCGGGAAGGCGCCGCAATGCCATGCTTGGCCAGCAGCCGGTACAAGGTCATGCGCGACACGCCGAGGTCGCGCGCCGCCAGCGAGACATTGCGTCCCGCCCGCTGCAGGCTGGCGTCGATGGCGTCGCGTTCCGCGCGGATGCGCGCCTCCTCCAGCGCCGCCGCCTCCGGTAAGGCGCCGCGTTCCGCCTCCAATCCCAGATCGCGCGGCACAATCAACCGCCCCTCCGCCATCACCATGGCGCGCCGTACCCGGTTGATCAGCTCGCGCACATTGCCGGGCCAGCCGTAATCGCGCACCGCCTGCAAGGCGCGCGTGCTGAAGCCGCGCACGCCCGGCGCGCGCTCGCTGGCGAACTGCTCGAAGAAATGCCAGGCCAGCTCCTCCAGATCGTCACGCCGCTGGCGCAGCGGCGGTACATCCAGCGTCAGCACATTCAGGCGATAGAACAGGTCTTCGCGAAACGAGCCTTTCGCCACCGCCTCCTCCAGCTTCACGTGCGAGGCCGCAATCACGCGCGCATCCACCGCCACGCTCTGCGTCGCGCCGAGGCGGTAGATGGTCTTCTCCTGCAGGAAGCGCAGCAGATTCACCTGCAAATCCATCGGCAGATCGCCGATCTCGTCGAGGAATACCGAGCCGCCCTGCGCCGACTCGATCAGCCCGCGCCTGGCCCGCGCCGCACCGGTAAAAGCGCCCTTCTCGTAGCCGAACAATTCGGATTGGATCAGGGTCGCGGCGATCGCACCGCAATTGATCGGCACGAAAGGGCCGTCGCGCCGTGCCGACTGCGCGTGGACCGCCTTGGCCACCAGTTCCTTGCCGCTGCCGCTTTCGCCCCAGATCAGCACCGGCGCACTGGCAACGGCCACCTTGCCGATCTGCCGCCGCAGCGCATCGATCGCCGTGCTCTGCCCCGTCAGGCTGCTCTCGCCTGTGTGCCCCAAACGGCCCGCGCCAGGCGGCGCAGTCCGCAGCGCTGCCATTCCCTGTGCATGGCCAAGCGCATGCCGCAGCCGCAGCGCATCGACGGGCAGCGTGTGGTAATCGCAGCAGTAATCAAGCACCAGCTCGCGCCACTGCGGCTGCGCGGCCTGCGCGGCCGACAGCAAGGCGATCCACTGTACTTGCCAATGCCGGCGCAACAAGGCGGCAAGCGCAGCATCGTCCGAGGCCGAGGCGAGCGCATGCGCCCCCACCAGCCCGACCGAAAACGGACGCGCCTCCAGCATCTGCCCGGCTTGCGCCAGACTGCCCGCCATGTGCACATCCCAGCCGTCCAGCGGCCCGCCAGCATCCGTCGCTACACATAGCAGATTTTTCATGGCATGTTCGACAAGCTTGCCATGAGATCGTTCCATGCCAGGCTTGCCCGGCTGTTCGGCCCAATATAGAATGCGTGCGCGATTTTTGACGTGGTCAGTACAAACCTGTCAAGAGTGAAAATAATACAAGCACGACGGGGAATGAAAAAAATGAATGACTACCAGTTGAAACCAGAGGCGATGCCGACCTGGAAGCAGCGTACCGCGCTGCGCATCATGGGCTGGTTCGGCTGGCGCATGCTGGCCGCGCCGCTGCCCGGCCCGCGCGGCATCGCCGTGGTGTATCCGCACACCTCCAATTGGGACTTCATGATCGGCCTGCTGGGCAAATGGGCGCTGGACCTGCCCTTCCGCTGGCTGGCCAAAGACTCGCTGTTCAAGATTCCCCTGATGGGTTCCTGGTTCCGCTGGCTCGGCGGCGAGCCGGTCGACCGCAGCGCGCCCAACGGCATGATCAAGGCCCAGGCCGAGCGCATGAACGCCGCCGACTGGTACTGGCTGGCCATCACGCCGGAAGCGACGCGCAGCTATCGTCCGCACTGGAAAAGCGGCTTCTACCACCTGGCGCTGGAAGCCAAGGTGCCGCTGACCCTGGTCTATATCGACTACCCCAACAAGGTGCTGGGCCTGACCACCCACGTACACCTGACCGGCGACCTGGAAAAAGATCTGGAAGCCATCCGCGCCGGTTATGCCGGCCACCGCGGCCTGTACCCGAAAAACGAAGCACCGATCGTGCTGGCCGACCGCAAATAAGCCTTCCCTCAGGCCGTCGCCACCAGCACCACGCCGGTGGCGGCAATCGCCGCACCACACAGCTTGACCGCCAGTGCCGGACTGACCCGCGCCGCCATCCGCCCCGCCAGAATCAGCAGCGTGCTCGCCGCCAGCAGGCCGAATGCGCTGGACGCCTGCGGCAGTTCATGCCCATGCGCGTTCCCATGCAGGAGTGCGAACACGCCCACCAGCACCATCCCCGCCGCCGCAGGCAGACGCACCGCCGCCGCGATCAGGCAGCCCAGCAGCGCCACCGTCAGCGCGATGCCCGTCTCCAGTTGTGGAATCTCCAGGCCCGCCACACCAGTCAGCACGCCGAACAGCATCATGCCGATAAACGTCAGCGGCAGCTGATTGCGATCGCCCTGGCGCACGCTCCAGATACCGACCGCCAGCATCGCCAGCAGATGATCGAGGCCGGTAAAGGGATGGATAAAGCCGTCCCAGAAACCGTGGCTATGCGCACCGCCCGCTTGCGGATGCGCCGCTGCGGACAGGCTCACCGCCAGCAGCAGCAAGGGCGCGGCGGATTTCAGAATACGTGGAATACGCATGGTTTCTCCTTTCAATGTGGGGTTTGGCCCAGCAGGCCTTGTTCGCGAATGAAATCGATCACCGCCGCCACGCCCTCGCCGCTGCGCAGATTGGTGAACAGGAAGGGCCGCGCGCCGCGCTGCTGTCTGGCGTCGCGCGCCATCACGTCCAGATTGGCGCCCACGTGCGGCGCCAGATCGGTCTTATTGATGATCAGCAGATCCGAGCGCGTGATGCCCGGCCCGCCCTTGCGCGGAATCTTCTCGCCGCCCGCCACGTCGATCACGTAGACGGTCAGGTCCGACAGCTCGGGGCTGAAGGTCGCGGCCAGATTGTCGCCGCCCGATTCCACCAGGATCAGGTCCAGTGCCGGAAAATCCGCCTGCATGCGCGCGATCGCTTCCAGGTTGATGGAGGCGTCTTCGCGGATCGCCGTGTGCGGGCAGCCGCCCGTCTCCACGCCCATCAGGCGCTCGGCCGGCAGCGCCTCCGCACGCAGCAGGATCTCCATGTCTTCCTTGGTGTAGATGTCATTGGTGATGACGGCCATGTCGAAATGGTCGCGCATCCCTTTGCACAGCATCTCGCACAGCGCGGTTTTGCCGGAGCCAACCGGCCCGCCGATGCCGACGCGCAGAGGATTTGAAGTTGTTTGACTCATGATGCTTCCTTCATTAAGAACGGTACAAGCGGCTGTATTGCACTTCATGCTGCATCGACAGCAGCGACAGGCCTGGCGACCAGTTGCCCATATCATCGTCCGCCACCGTCTGCGCGTACTGCGCGGCGGCAGCCAGCTCGGGACGTAGCGACAGCAGCAGCCGCTGTCCCGCCACCTGTCCAAGCGGCACCGATTTGACGCAGACCAGCACCTGGTTCTCCGCCCAGGCAAACAGCATCGCCAGCAGCGCCGCATCTGGCGCGATGCCCAGTGCGGCCACCGCACAGGCAAAGGCCGTGGGCAGCGGCACTTCGCGCTGCGCCTGCAGCCACGCCAGCGCCGCCGCGTCCAGGATCTCCAGTTCAGCGATCAGCCGCGCCAGCGAAAAACCCATCTGCACCGTCTCCGCGCGGAACTCGGAGGTGTCGCGCGCGGCCAGGAACTTCTCGCTCCACTCGGCGGCGGCGGCAAAGTCGCCTGCGGCAAAAGCCTGCATCAGGCGCCAGCACACCGGCGCTTCCCACTGCGCTACGACTTCGTGCAGATGCCGTGCGATCCATTCGCGCGCACTGGCGGCGTCCGCAACCAGACCGCTTTCCAGCGCCGCTTCCAGCCCCTGCGAATAGCTGTAGGCGCCAATCGGCAAGGCCGGACTGGCGAACTGCAGGAGATTGAGCAGCGCCTGCGCGTCCATCGCTTCATGCCGCATCGCCGGGGCGATGGATTTTCTGCCGCAGCGGAATCGGCGCCAGCGGATGACCGTCGTGATGATGGCCATGGCCGCCGCCGTGCGCGCCATAGGCGCCGGATTCCGGCTCAAACGCCGCCAATTCGTCCACCACCGTTGCGCCCAGCCCCGCCAGCATCTCCTTCAGCACCGCATCGGCGCGGATGCGTAGAAAACCCTCGCCCACCTGCGCCTGCGTATGCCGGTTCCCCAGGTGGAAGGCGCAGCGCAGCAGTGCCTGCGGATCGGCGCAACTGACACGGTAAGTCGGTTCCGGCGCGGCCACCACCTGCACCACGCGGCGGTCCTCGCCGGTCAGCAGATCGCCATCGCGCAGCACCGTGCCGCGTACGGTGAACACGGCCACTTCCTCGCCGCTGTCCAGCGCCGCGCGCAGACGGCACTTTTCGCGCAGCTCATACGGCAGCACCAGCCGCGCCGAAACCGCTGCGGCCTGGTCCTGCGCCAGTTTGGTATGTAAAGTCAGCATGACATCCTCAGAACAGGAAATAGCGCTGCGCCATCGGCAGCACATCGGCGGGCTGGCAGACCAGCAGCTGGCCATCGGCCCGCACTTCATAGGTTTCAGGATCGACTTCCATTTTCGGTGTCGCGCTGTTGTGAATCATGTCGGCCTTGCGCAACGCGCGCATGCCCTGCGCCACGATCAGCGGCTTGCCCAGTCCCAGCTGGCGGCCGATATCCGCTTCATAAGCCGCCTGCGAAACGATGGTGAAGGCCTTCTTCAAGCCGCCGCCAAAGGAACCAAACATGGGCCGATAGTGCACCGGCTGCGGGGTCGGAATCGACGCATTCGGATCGCCCATCAGCGCCGCCACGATCATGCCGCCCTTGATGATCATCGACGGCTTGACGCCAAAGAAGGCCGGCCGCCACAGCACCAGATCGGCGATCTTGCCCGCTTCCACCGAACCGACCGCATGCGAGATACCATGCGTGATGGCCGGATTGATGGTGTACTTGGCGATGTAGCGCTTGACGCGGAAGTTGTCGTTGCGCATCGAATCCTCCGCCAGCGCGCCCCGCTGCACCTTCATCTTGTGCGCGGTCTGCCAGGTGCGCATGATGACTTCGCCCACCCGCCCCATGGCCTGCGAGTCCGACGACATCATGGAGATCGCGCCGATGTCGTGCAGGATGTCCTCGGCCGCGATGGTCTCGCGCCGGATGCGCGACTCGGCAAACGCCACGTCCTCTGCGATGGCCGCGTCCAGGTGGTGGCACACCATCAGCATGTCCAGGTGCTCGTCCAGCGTGTTGATGGTGTAAGGCCGGGTCGGATTGGTGGACGACGGCAGCACATTGGCCTGCCCCACCGCCGCGATGATGTCCGGCGCATGGCCGCCGCCCGCCCCCTCGGTGTGGAAGGTATGGATGGTGCGGTCCTTGAAGGCCGCCAGGGTATGCTCCAGAAAGCCGCCCTCGTTCAGCGTATCGGTATGGATCGCCACCTGAATGTCCATGCGGTCGGCCACCGACAGGCAGTTATCGATGGCGGCGGGCGTACTGCCCCAGTCCTCGTGCAGCTTCAGCCCGATGGCGCCCGCGCGGATCTGCTCCTCCAGCGGCTGCGGCAAGCTGACGTTGCCCTTGCCCAGAAAGCCCAGATTCATCGGGAACGCCTCCGCCGCCGCCAGCATCGAATGCAGATGCCACGGTCCCGGCGTGCAGGTAGTGGCCGACGTGCCGGCCGCCGGCCCGGTGCCGCCGCCGATCATGGTGGTCACGCCGCTCATCAGCGCTTCCTCGATCTGCTGCGGGCAGATGAAGTGAATATGCGTATCGATGCCGCCCGCCGTGACGATCATGCCCTCGCCCGCGATGATCTCCGTCGCGCCGCCGATGGCCATGCTCACGCCGGGCTGGATATCCGGATTGCCCGCCTTGCCGATGGCCGCGATCATGCCGTTTTTAAGGCCGATGTCCGCCTTGACGATGCCCCAGTGGTCGATGATCACCGCGCTGGTGATGACCGTATCCATCACATCGGCGTGCGGCAGCTGCGACTGGCCCATGCCGTCGCGGATCACCTTCCCGCCGCCGAACTTGACTTCCTCGCCGTAGATGGCGAAGTCGCGTTCGATTTCGATAAACAGTTCGGTATCCGCCAGGCGAATGCGATCGCCCGTGGTCGGACCGAACATCTCCGCATAAGCGCGGCGCGAGATTGTTGCCATAGGCTGTGCCTCAGGATTTGGGTGGCGTGTCGCGCAGCTTGCCCATCACCGCGCCGTTAAAGCCGTAGACCTTTTGCTCGCCACCGAGCTTGACCAGCTCCACGGTGCGCTGCTGGCCCGGCTCAAAGCGCACGGCGGTGCCGGCGGCGATATTCAGACGCATGCCGTAAGCCTTCCAGCGCTCGAAATACAGCGCAGGATTGACCTCGAAAAAGTGATAGTGCGATCCGACCTGGATCGGGCGGTCGCCGCGGTTCTCGACCACGACGCTCACGCTCTGGCGGCCTTCATTGAGACCGATCTCGCCTTCTTCCAGTAGGTATTCACCGGGTGTCATGATGGGCTCCTTGAAAACAATGTCTTGTAGTAGATTGCGTTGGCACGCCATTCGCCGGATGGGCTGCAGGCGTATTCAGGAAGGCCTCCGGCATGGATATAGCCGCAGGCCTGATAAAACGGTTCGGCGCCGGAACCGGCTTCGGTGTCCAGAAACAGCAGGCCGCGATCCAGCGTGCGCGCCGAGGCTTCCACAGCCTCCATTAACGCGCGCGCCACTCCCTGGCGGCGCACCTCGCTCAGCACCAGCAGCTTCTGTACCTCGGCGCGGTTGACACCATTCTTTTTCTGGCACAGGTCCAGCTGCACAGAGCCGACTACCTTGCCTTCGTGCTCGGCCAGCCAAAGCAGGCGCGATCCGGTCTGCATGGCGGCGCGCACTTCGCACCAATAGCTGCCTGCTTCCTCAGCACTGAGCGATTCCAGAAAGCCGAGCGATGCGCCGTTGCGCACGGCGTCAGCCAGCAGTTCTGCCAGCCCACAGCGAGCGGTGTCGAATTGCGCGAGATTGGGTTGCGTGATCTGCATGCCGCGCCTCATGGAATCGGATGGTGAACCGTCACGAGCTTGGAGCCATCCGGGAAGGTGGCCTCCACCTGAATATCCGGGATCATCTCCGCGATGCCGGGCATGACCTGGTCGCGCCGCAGCACCCGCGTGCCTTCATCCATCAGCTGCGCCACGGTCTTGCCGTCACGCGCGCCCTCCAGAATGGCGCAGGTGATCAGCGCTACCGCTTCCGGATGATTCAGCTTCAGCCCGCGCGCAAGGCGGCGCTCCGCCAGCAGCCCGGCGGTAAAAATCAACAGTTTGTCTTTTTCTCTTGGTATTAAATCCATCGTGATTCCGTTCAGGTTTGCCAGATGCGCGGCGTGATCGCCTCGCGTCCCAGCAGATGCGGGCGCAGGCGGCGCCACACGGCCAGCATGATGCGGCGCGCCGCTTCGCTGTCGTCACCCAGGTGGCGCGCAGTAAAGACGTCCCTGGTCTGGCTGACGCCAAAGGCCGGCCAGCCCTGCTCCTGCGCTTCCGCGCGTACGTCCGCCACCAGCGCGGCGGGAACCGTGATCCCGGCGGCGATCAAGGTGGCGCAGACGCTATGCCCATGCAAAGCAAACGGGCTATCCAGCTGCCCGCCCTGCAAAGCGCCCTGCTCCCACCAAATCAAGCGGTTTCCCCGGCGGATGCTGGTGCGCTGGCGGATACGTCCGCGCGCAAAGGATTCTCCGGACGCGCGGCGCCCCATGCACAGAATGTCGCAGCCCAGATAAGTGGCGCCTGCCGCCAGCGAGATCTCCTGCTCCAGCGCGACTTCCGCACGGTCGTAGAAGATCGTCTCCTGCGGCAGCCACTCCAGCGCCGCATCCGCGCCCACATGCAGACGCAGTTCCTGGCGCGAAGTCCGGCCATTGGCGCGATACCATTTGCCCGCGCCGGGAGTCGTCAGCAGCGCATGCGCGCCATGCCCCACATCGACCTTGATGGCCAGCTGGTCGCCGCCGACCACGCCGCCGGGCGGATGCACGACGATGGCATGGCACACAGCATCGCCTTCCGGATGCAGCGACTTCTGCACCCGCAGCGGCCCGTAATGCGCATTGCCGACCAGGCGCGAAACCTCGCCATCGCGCGCAAAGCGCAGCGCGAGCCTGGCCTGCCACGCTTGATCGCGCTCGGCATCGCCATACTCAGGATTGGTCTGTGTTTGCGTCATAACCGACTATTACGCAAGTAGCGTGCCAACGTTCTCAGGGCCACTCGTCGTATGACCCGAGAGAATCGCGCACCAACATGGAGAATGCGTGGAGAATGCGCACCACGCCAGTGCAGAAGGACAGTGCTAATATAGGCAGATGAAAATCGCCGTGTACAGCGCCCAGCCCTACGACATCCGCTTTCTGAACGAAGCGCTGCAGCACCGCTATGCTCCGGGTACGGTGGAGCTGCGCTATCACAGCGAGTCGCTGTCGCGCCAGTCGGTGGCGCTGGCGCAAGGCTGCGAAGCGGCCTGCGTCTTCGTCAACGACGTGCTGGATGCGGAAGTGCTGGAAGCGCTGAAAGGGATAGGCGTACGCGCCGTGCTGCTGCGCTGCGCAGGCTATAACAACCTGGATGTGCCGACGGCCGCGCGCCTTGGCCTGTTTGCCGCACGCGTCCCGGCCTATTCGCCGGAAGCGGTGGCCGAGCATACGCTCGCCCTGATCCTGACTTTAAACCGCCACACGCATCGCGCCTATGCGCGTGTACGCGAGGGGAACTTCGCGCTGGAAGGGCTGCTGGGATTTACTTTGCATGGGAAGACCGTCGGCATAATCGGCCTGGGCAAGATCGGCCTGGCGGTCGCGCGCATCTTCCGTGGCTTTGGTTGCCGCGTGCTGGGCAGCGATCCGCAGCCGCCGGCGGAGTTTTCCTCGCTCGGGCAACTGACTCCCTTGCCCAAGCTGCTGGCCGAATCGGACATCGTCTCGCTGCACTGCCCTCTGCTACCGGCCACCCATCACCTGATCGACGGCGCCGCGCTGGCCGCCATGAAGCCCGGCGCCATGCTGGTGAATACTTCGCGCGGCGCGCTGATCGACACCAGCGCCGTGATCGACGCGCTCAAGTCCCGTCAGCTGGGCGCTTTGGCCATCGACGTCTACGAACAGGAAAGCGAACTATTCTTCCGCGACCACTCCAACGACATCATCACCGACGACGTGCTGCAGCGGCTGATGACCTTCCCCAATGTGCTGATGACGGGCCACCAGGGCTTCTTCACCGCAGAGGCGCTGCGCGAGATTGCCGAAACCACCCTCGACAACCTGGCCTGCTACCTGGCCCGCGTGCCCAGTCCCAATCTGGTGCCGGGCCTTAGCGCCGCCTGAAACGCAGGAAGTACAGCAGCGCCAGCGCCGCCAGGAATGGCACGCCGGTCAACAGCGTCAGGCGGAATTCATTGGTAAAGGCCGTGGTGACCATCACCACCAGCATCAGCAAGGCGCCGAGGATGGTCAGCCAGGGATAGCCGCGCATGCGGAAGGCCAGCGGCGCCGCCCCACTCGCGGCCCAGTGGCGGCGGAAAAAGAAGTGCGTCACAAAGATCATCATCCAGGTGAACAGCGCCCCGAACATCGATATCGCCATCATCATCACGAAGCCGCCTTCCGGCATCAGCACGCTGGTGACGGTCGCCAGCGCGATGCCGAAACAGGAGATGGCCAGCGCCGCTGTCGGCACGCCGCGCGCGTTCAAGACGCCAAAGCGCGCAGGCGCCTGCCCTGCCCGGCCAAGACTGAACATGGTGCGCGTGGCGGTGTACAGCTGGCTGTTCATCGACGACAGCGCCGCCACCAGGATCACAAAATTCATGATGCCGGCCGCACCGGGAATGTGCAGCGCCTCCATCGTCGTCACAAAAGGACTGGCGCCGCTGCCAGCCGCCGACCACGGCACGATGGCCAGCATCAGGCCGATCGTCAGCAGATAGAACAGCACCAGGCGCAGGATGGTGCTGCGGAAGGCGGTCGTCACGGCACGCTGCGGATCGCTCGCCTCGCCCGCCGCCACCGCCACCGTTTCGATGCCCAGATAGCTGAAGATGGCGACGATCACCGCAATCCAGGTTCCGCTCCAGCCATGCGGCAGGAAGTCATGGTAGTTCTTGAAGCCGATCGGCGCATTGTCCGGCGCGGCATACAGCATCCAGCTGCCCAGCAGGACAAACGCGATAATCGCGCTCACCTTTACCGCCGAAAAAGTATATTCAACGCTGCCGAACATGCCGACCGAAGTAGCATTCACGAAGATCAAGGCACCCGAGAACAGCACAATCCAGATCCACGACGGCGACGCCGGGAACCAGTAATGCATGTACAGCGCCACCGCCGTGACCTCGGTGCCCACCGCCAGCACAATGGCCGACCAATAGGCATAGCGCACCGCAAAGCCAGCCCACGGGCCGACATAGTGCTCCGCATAAGAACCGAAAGAGCCGGAAGTGGGATGCGCCACCACCATCTCGGCCAAGCAACCGATCAGCAGCAGCGAGATGAAGGCGCCAATGGCATAGCTGATCAAGACGCTGGGACCGGCGAATCCAATGGCAAAGCCGCTGCCGAGAAAAAGCCCGGTGCCGATGGCTGTCCCGATAGCGATCATCGACATCTGCGCACCGCTCAAGGCGCGCCGCAGGCCCGTTTCCCGCTCGACGATGCTGGAGAAGCCATTGCCGTTTTCTTTCATCCCGCCTCCTGATTTTTGATTTTGAAATATATTAGCGGCTGGTCCCGTCTTGGGCAATCAACAGGGAGAAGAGATGGATGCAATGGCACTGTCGGCCGATATCTGGGCCTTGGCAGGAGGCGATCCGCGCGCGTTGGAGCAACTGCGGTTTTCGAACACGGCGGTGCAGCTGCCGTCCATGTTCCCGGTTGGCGCGCTGGCGGCGGCCACGATCGGCGCACAGGCGCTGGCAGCGGCCGAAATCTGGCGCATGCGCGGCGGCGCGGCGCAGACCGTAGAAGTTGATCAGCGCCACGCGCTGGCCATGTTCCGCAGCGAGCGCTATGTCAAAGTGGACGGCCAGGCGCTGCCCGATCCCTGGAGCCCCATCGCGGGCTACTATCAGGCGGGCGACGGCCGCTGGATCCAGCTCCACACCAACTTTGAACATCACCGCGACGGCGTGCTGCGCGTGCTGGAATGTGAAGACAGTCGCGCCGCAGTCGCAGCCGCTATCGCAAAGTGGAAGGCCGCCGAGCTGGATGCGCGCCTGGCGCAGGAAGGCATGTGCGCAGCCCTGATCCGCAGCCCGCAGGAATGGGCCGCCACCGAGCAGGCGCAGGCCGCAGCGCGGCTACCGCTATTCGACATTGAACGCGTAGCAGATGCCCCGCCCGCCGCATGGGCGCCGGCCGCAGACGCAGTCGCCCCGACCGGCGGCGCGGTGACGCGAGCCAGCTACGCGTCCCGCCCACTCAGTGGCGTGCGCGTACTGGACTTGTCGCGCGTCATTGCCGCGCCGGTGGCGGGACGCACGCTGGCCCAGCATGGTGCAGACGTCCTGGCGATCAGTGCGGCCCATCTGCCCAACCTGCCCGCGCTGGTGGTCGACACCGGACGCGGCAAACGCTCCACTCAGCTCGATCTGCGCGATCCAACCCAGCGCGAGCAGCTGCGCCAGCTGATCCGCGAAGCCGACATCTTCCTGCACGCCTACCGCCCCGGCGCGCTGGCGGCGCGCGGCTTCTCCACCGAAGAACTGCAAAAGCTGCGCCCCGGCCTGATTGAAGTCCAGCTGTGCGCATACAGCCACGCCGGCCCCTGGTCGGAAAGACGCGGCTTCGACAGCCTGGTGCAATCGGCCAGCGGCATAGCTTGGGAATCGGCGCTGGCGGCAGGTGTGGCGCAGCCGGGCGGACAACCCGGCAAGCTGCCCTGCCAGGCGCTCGATCACGCCACCGGTTATCTGGGCGCGTTGGTGGCCATGGCCGCCCTGCAGCGCCGCGCGCGCGAAGGCGGTGGCTGGCGCTCCCGCGTCTCGCTGGCGCAAACCGGCCACTGGCTGCAATCCCTCCCTCGCGTGGAAGGCGGCATGCAGCACCCGGAACTGACGCCGGAAGAGATCGCGCCGTGGATGCAGTCCATTCCTTCGTCCTTCGGCACCGTGCACGCCGTCGCGCCGGTGGAAGTGATGCCGGTTACGCCACCGCGCTTCGACCTGCCGCCTGCACCGTTGAACGCCCATGCCCCCAGCTGGAGTCATATTTGACCGCGACGCAATAGTCATTTGCCCGGCCTGGCCTTGTCCGCAATGACCGCCGCCACCATACTGCTTCCATCGTCAAACCACTTTGGAGCGGAACATGAAAGTATTCGTCACTGGCGCGGCCGGTTTTATTGGCAGCTCGATCGCAGCGGGCCTGGTCAAAGCGGGCCATGAAGTCGTCGGCCTGGTGCGCAAGCCGGAACAGGTGGAAGAAGTAGCCAGGATCGGCGTCACCGGCATCGTCGGCACGCTGAACGACCGCGAACTCCTGATCGCCCAGGCACGCGCTGCGGACGCGGTCATCAACGCCGCCAGCAGCGACAACCGCGCCGCCGTGGAAGCCTTTGTCGAGGCGCTGGCCGGCACCGGCAAAGTTTTCCTGCACACCAGCGGCTCCAGCATCGTCGGCGACGCCTCGGGCGGCGAAGGCACCGACAAGATCTACTTCGAAGACGCCCTGCCCGCGCCAACCGCCGACAAGGCAGCCCGCGTGGCGATCGACCAGTTGGTGCTGGACGCAGCCAAGCAAGGCGTGCGTTCCGCAGTGCTGTGCAATACCCTGATCTACGGCCACGGCGCCCTGCCGCGCGACAGCGTGCAGCTGCCTCGCCTGCTCAAGCAAGCGCGCAAGAGCGGCGTGGTGCGCCATGTGGGACCAGGCCGCAATATCTGGTCCAACGTTTTCATCGGCGATGTGGTCGACCTGTACCTGCTGGCGCTCGACAAGACCCCTGCCGGCACCTTCTACTTCGTGGAGAGCGGCGAAGCGGCCTTCCGCGACATGAGCAATGCGATTGCCGCCGCGCTCAAGCTGCCTCCTGCGCAGGACTGGCCGCTGGATGAGGCCAAGGAGGAATGGGGTTACGAGATGGCCAGCTACGGCCTGGGCTCCAACAGCCGCGTGCGCGGTGAACGCGCCCGCAAGCTGCTGGGCTGGAATCCGCACGGCCCATCCGTAATGGACTGGATCGCGCAGGATATGCTGAAGGCGTAAAGCTTACTGCGCAGCTGGTGCAACTGGTGCAGCTGGTGCAGCCGGCGCGGCTTCCGGAGCAGGCGCCGCTTCCTGCGGTGCTGGCGGCCGGCCGGTCACCACTGGAGCTGGCACCGTCCACACCTTGCCGTTGGCGGTCACGACGCCGTTGCGCATCACGATCGTGGTGCGCAGCTCATGGTTCACCAGCTTGGCAAAGCCCTCGCCAACGCCCTTGCCAACCACCGCGGCAGAAAAGTCCTTGGTCAGCTTGTTGAGCATCTCCGGGTCGGGGTCCGCACCATTGGTTTGTGCTTTCAGCTGCTGCTCCGCGAACGAGCGGCAGATTTCGTCCACGATCGCCATCGGGAAGCGCACCTCGAACTGCAAGGCCAGCTTGTTCTTCCAGGCCATTGGGTCGCCCAGTTCCGACTCTTTCAGCTTGTCGAAGCTGATGCGGCCTTTGATCGACGTGGTGGCGCCATGGTAGCTGCCGCTGACGTCATCCAACACAATCGCAGAACCCGGATGCAGCATGGCGGCGCCAAAGCGCCGGATATAGTTCATGCCGACTTCGGTCTTCTGCTGCTCGCTCATGGCGCTGACATCCAGCTTGTCGGCGTCTTTCTGAATCTCCTTGAACACGCTGGCGTCCATGTTCTGGAAACGCATCGCCATATGCAGGCGTTCCAGCGCAAAGTCTTGCGCAGCGATCGACTTGATGCCGAAGTCATAGCCGATATCGGCCAGCTTGCCATGATGGCGCATCGCCACCTTCAGCGTCGTGCCGTCTACGCGCAGCGCTTGCGCAGTGCCTTCCGGCGTGCCGACCTTGCCGGCAACGACGTCCTTGTCGCCGACTTTAATATTGCCGCTGGCCGACCATGCCCCCTTGAACAGCATGCTGTCCACCTGCAGCTGCACCACGCCGTACCACAGCTGGTCAATCGCCTTGGCCAGATCAGCGCTCACGCGCACGTCCTTCATGCTGAATTCATTCGATGCATCGAACGAGGCCAGCGTGCCGTTCACCTTCATTTTGCTGCCGTGCTTATCGATCGCCACTTTCAGCGCCATCGGACCGGCGGACATAGTGGAGTCGTCCTTGGCCTTGTAGGTGAAAGGCTGGAGCGCCGCGCCGTACTGGATCTCCGTCCTGGTGACGCCCGTGCGCAGCAGGCGCAGCGGATTGGTGCTGCCGAAAATGGCCAGCAGCTGCTCCTGCAGCGCCGGCGAATATTCAAACCTCGCCTGCGCATCCAGCGCCTTGATCGTGTCGTGCTGGCCGCGGAAAGCCTTGCTGTATTCATCGCCTGCCTTTTGCAGGACGGTCAGAACAGGGAAAGCCTCAGTAACGGATTCGGGAACATCGCCAGCATGGGCGGTGGTGTTGAGGGCCAGCAGCGCGCCGGCCACGATGGCGAGTCGGAAGTGCTTTTTCACGGAATGAGAAGACATGCGAAGTTAAGAATTTTATAACTCCGGCATTCTATCCCATCCGTGCAAAAAAGATAAAGGAGCTAAGCCTCTAGTCGTTCTTCGGATACGGGTTCTTGCCACCGTCCGCGATGAAGGCATCGATGCGCGCCTCCAGCACCGGCAGCGGCACGGAACCCAGCTGCAGCACCGTATCGTGAAAGTTGCGGATGTCGAACTTGTCGCCCAGCGCCGCCTCGGCCTTCTTGCGCGCCTTGATGATCGCCATCTCGCCCAGGTAGTAGGACAGCGCCTGGCCCGGCCAGGAGATGTAGCGGTCCACTTCCGTCTCGATCTCGTGATCGGCCAGCGCGGTGTTGTTGTGCAGGTAGGCCTGCGCCTGTTCGCGCGTCCAGCCCTTGGAGTGGATGCCGGTATCGACCACCAGGCGCGATGCACGCCAGGCCTGGTAGCTCAGCATACCGAAGGTTTCGTACGGCGTTTCATACATACCCATCTCGGAACCCAGGCGCTCCGAATACAGCGCCCAGCCTTCGCCAAAGGCGGAGATATAGGCGTTGCGGAATTTCGGACGGTCCTTCTGTTCCATCGCCACCGGCATCTGGAAAGCGTGGCCCGGCGCCGATTCGTGCAGCGTCAGCGCGGGAAGGCTGTACAGCGAACGGGCTGGCAGATTGTAGGTGTTGACCAGGTAGACGCCCGGACCGCCACGGCCAGCCGTATAGAACGGCGCGATATCGTCCGGCACCGGAGTGATGGCAAAGCGGCGGCGCGGCAGGTAGCCGAAGTACTGGGCGGCCTTGCCGTCGAACTTCTTGGCGATGAAGGCCGCACGCATCAGCAGCTCTTCCGGCGTCTTGGCGTAGAAGCGCGGATCGGTGCGCAGGAACTGCAGGAAGGCCGGCAGGTCGCCCTGGAAGCCGGTCTGCCTGATCACGTCCTGCATCTCGCCACGGATCTTGGCCATTTCATCGAGGCCGATCTGGTGGATCTGGTCGGCCGTCAGCGAGGTGGTGGTGTATTCGACGATCTTCGACTGATAATATGCCTTACCGTCCGGCAGCTGCTCGGCCGCCAGCTCGTTGCGGGAACTCGGCACGTATTCTTCGCGCATGAACTTGAGCAGGCGCGCGTGCTGCGGCTGCACCACGTCGCGGATCACCTGCACTGCCTCGGCGCGCAGCTTGTCCTGCTCGGCGGCAGGCATGGTGGCCAACATTTTCTTGAACGGCTCGTAGAACACCGTGTCCTGCGGCGTCTTGGCTTCGGTCACGGAGGTCAGCGAGGAATCGCGTCCTGCCAGCGTCACCTTGGGCGGCGTGAAACCGCGTGCCATGCCCGCGCGCATGTTCGCGATCTCTTCGTCGAAGTAGCGCGGCATGTCGTTCAGCTGCTTGAGATAGTCGCGGTACTCGGCCGGCTTGGTAAAGGGACGGCGCGCCGTGTAAGTCAGATTGCTCCAGAACGAGGAGTCGGCATTCAGCGGCTTTTCATACTCATGGAACTTCTGCGCTTCCACCAGCGCGGTGATCTGCGCGCGGTACACCTGGAAGTTGATGCGCTCCGGTGCGGACAGCTTGTCCTGCGCCACGCCGTCCAGCTTTTTCAGCACGCCTTCCCAGTATTTCTGGCGCGTCTGCTGGGTGGCCAGGTCCACGTGCGGCAGGCTGGCGTCGACACCGCTGTCGTCATCGTCTTCGCCCTCTTCCAGCTTCTGGCTGATGCGCCACTTCCACTCTGCGGTGTAGATGGATTTGAACTGGGCGTCGGCCGGACCGGCTTTGACAGCATTGCCAGCAGCGCTGGCATTGGCAGCCGATGCGGCCAGCAGCAGGCAAGCGCCAGCCAGCGCCGCATTGAATTTGCGTTCCATAAGTCTCCTGTTTTGAGGTTTTTGTGCTTTGCTCACAGGGTGTCGAGCAGATTGCGCCGTTCACGCAGCAGCGCAGTAAAAGCCTCCGCGGGTAGCGGACGGCTGAAGAAATAGCCCTGCATCTCGTCGCAGCCGCGCTCCTTGAGGAAGGCGACCTGCTCGCGCGTCTCCACCCCTTCCGCGATCACGCGCATATTGAGGTTGTGCGCCAGCGAGATCACCGACATGGCGATGGCCGCGTCGTTCGGGCTGGTGGTAACGTCGTCGACGAAGGACTTGTCGATCTTGAGCACGTCGATGGGGAAGCGTTTCAGGTAGCTCAGGCTGGAATAGCCGGTGCCAAAGTCGTCCAGCGAGACGATCACGCCGATGTCCTTGAGGCGCCGCAGCGCAGCCACCGCCTTGTTCGGATCGCCCATCACCGTGCCTTCGGTGATCTCCAGGCCCAGATGGTCAGGCGCGATGCCGAACTTGCGCAGCACGCCTTCCACGAACGGCACCGTGCTGTCATTGGCAAACTGGCCGGCCGACAGGTTGACCGACACCTTGATGTCGCCCAGGCCCTCGTCGTGCCACAGCTTGATCTGCGCACACACCGACTCCAGCACCCATTCGCCGATGGCATTGACCAGGCCATATTCTTCCGCCAGCGGGATGAAGCGGTTGGGCGGCACCTTGCCCAGCACCGCGTTATCCCAGCGCAGCAGCGCTTCCGCCCCCAGCATCACGCCGGTATCCAGGCACATCTGCGGCTGGTAATGCACTTCGAATTCGTCGCGCGCCACCGCGCCGCGCAGCTGGTTCTGGATCGCCAGCTTGTCGCGGATTTCCGCGTCCATGCGCTCGGTGAAGAAAGCGTAGTTGTCGCGGCCGATGTCCTTGGCGCGGAACAGCGCCGTATCGGCATTGCGCACCAGTTCATCCAGGCTGTCGCCATCGGTCGGGCTGACGGCGATGCCGATACTCGAGGTCAGCGCGATATGCTGGCCGTCGATTTCCAGTTCACGGCGCAGGCCCGCCAGGATCTGCTGCGCCAGCGCCACGGTGGCGCTTAGCTGGGCGTCGTCCTGCAGGATGATCTGGAATTCATCGCCGCCTTGGCGGGTGACGATATCGTCCTCGCGCACCGACTCGTTGAGGAAGCGCGCCACCACCTGCAGGGTCTTGTCGCCCACCTGCGGACCGTAGGAGTCGTTGATGCTCTTGAAGCGGTCCAGGTCCAGGCACATCACCGCCACCACGTGGCCGTCGCGCCGCGCCGTGGCCAGCGCCTGGTCGAAGTGCTGGCGCGCCTGCTGGCGGTTGGGCAGCCCGGTCAGGGCGTCGTGCGAAGACAGGAAGTCGATCAGGTGCTGCTCCGCCTTGCGCTCGGTGATGTCCATGAACACCACCACATGGTTGCGGATCTTGCCGTCCGGATCGCGCACCACCGACACGCTCAATAAGCCGGGATACGTCTCGCCGTTCTTGCGGCGCGCCAGGATCTCGCCCGACCAGTGGCCGGCGCTGAACAGGGCCTGGGTCAGCGACTGGAAGGCGGCGGCATCATGGTCGCCCGCGTACAGCAGGGCCACGCTGCGCCCCACCACCTCCTGCGCGCTGTAGCCGGAAATCTTGGTGAAGGCCGGATTGGTGGCGACGATATTGCCGCCCACGTCGGTCACCACGATGGCGTCCAGCGTCGCCTCGAACACCTGGGTCGCCAGGCGCATGAATTCCTCGTTGGCGCGGCGCTGCTCCACCTCGCTCTCCAGCGAAGCGGCCAGCTGTTCCAGTTCGGTGGTGCGTTCGGCCACGCGCTGCTCCAGCAGGCCGCGTTCCTCCGCCAGCGCCTTTTGCGCGCGGCTCAGACGCACGTGGGCGTCGGTGCGGGCCAGGATTTCCTCGGCCTGGAAAGGCTTGGCGATGAAGTCCACGCCGCCCAGGGCAAAACCGCGCACCTTGTCGTCGGTGTCATGCTGGGCCGAGAGGAAGATCACCGGCACCTGGGCCAGCTGCGGCGAGGCCTTCAGGCGGCGGCACACTTCAAAGCCGTCGATGCCCGGCATGCGCACGTCCAGCAGGATCAGTTCCGGCGGACGCGATTGCGCGGTCCACAGGGCCAGTTCGCCGTTGGGCGCCTGGCGCACGTAGTAGCCGGCCTCGGTCAACAGGTCGCTCAGGAGCTTGAGCGAGGCTGGCGTGTCTTCGACGATCAGCACTTCGCCTTTGGAGTTGTGCTCAGACAGATCCCGGTGCATGTGATAAAGCTCTCTTGTCCTGAAAGGTTAAGTGTCAATCCGCCATCATACCGGTTCCGCCAGCGGTGTGTCCTGTTCCAGCAGGGCGCACAGCTGCGGGTACTGGTGCATGCGCACCATGTGTTCGATCCGCTCCACCACCCCGCCCAGTTCCGGCGGCAGCGACGCCAGCAAGGCCGCCACCCGGGCCAGATTCAGTTCCTGCAGCGCCGTCTTCAGATCGGCGCACAGTTCCGGCGCCAGCTGGTCGACGTCGGCACGCGACAGCGGCGCCGGCAGCGCCACCCGCGCGCTCTGCAGGCGGCGCACAAAATTCAGGCCCAGCTGCTGCTCCAGCACCTGGTAGAGCTGGTCCTGCTGCACCGGCTTGCGCATGAATTCATCGGCGCCCGCCGCCAGCGCCTCGGCGCGTTCCTCGGCATAGGCGGAAGCGGTCAGCACCACGATGCGCGGCTGTACCAGCTCGGCGTCGGCACGGATCGCCCGCGTCGCAGCCAGACCGTCCATGCCCGGCATGCGCCAGTCCATGAACACCAGATCCGGCCGCCAGTCCGCCACCTGGCGCAGCGCCTCGGCGCCGTCGCTGGCGCAGGCCAGTTCAAAGCCCAGAGGCCGCAGCAGGCCACACAGCAGCTCGCAGCCATCCTCATTGTCATCCGCCACCAGGATGCGGCGGCCATGGTCGACCGCAGCCAGCGAAGTGGGCGCGCCGACATCCTCGCCCTCTTCCGCCTCACCGGTACGGACCATGATTGTGAACTGGAAGGTCGCGCCCTCGCCCACGCGCGAGCGCACCGTCAGCACGCCGCCCATCAGCTCGACGAATTCGCGCGAGATGGTCAGACCCAGGCCGGTGCCCTCTTTCGCGCCCGGACCGTCGGCCTGGATAAAGGGTTCAAAGATACGCGCCTGGTCTTCCGGCGCGATACCGGGACCGTCATCGCTGACTGCAAAGGTCAGTTCCGCCAGATCGCCGCGCGCCACGCCGCGCACCGACAAGGTCACGCGGCCCTGGCCGGTGAACTTGACCGCGTTCGACATCAGATTCAGCAGCACCTGGCGCAGCTTGGTGCCGTCCACCCGCGCGCCCGCAGGCAGGCCGGCGCTGTCCAGCACCAGCTCCGCGCCGATCTGGCCGGCGCGCATACTGACCATGTCCATCACTTCCTGCAGCATATCGTCCAGCCGCACCACTTCCGTTTGCAATACGGCGCGGCCGGCCTCGATCTTGGACAGCTCCAGGATGTCGTTGATCAGCGTGAGCAGATGGTGACCGGAGCGGTGGATGATGGCCAGGTTGCGCTTCTCTTCCGGCAGCATGTGCTTGGAGTCCGCCATCAGGCGCGAGAAGCCGATCACCGAATTGAGCGGGGTGCGCAGCTCGTGGCTCATATTCGCCAGGAAGGTCGACTTGGCCTGGTTGGCCGCCTGCGCCTGGCGCACCGCCACCGACAGCGCCTCGGTACGTTCCGCCACCAGATCTTCCAGGTGGATACGGTGGCGGCGCAGCTCCTGCTCGGCCACCTTGTGCGCGGTGATGTCGTAGTTGACGCCCACCATACGCGCCGCGCGGCCTTCGGCGTCGCGGAACACCATCGCGTCACCCTTGATGTAATGGACCGAGCCGTCGGCCCAGATGATGCGGAACTCGGCGTCGAATTCGCCCTTGCCGTCCAGCGCCTGCTGCTTCAGCGCCAACGTCGGGATGGCGTCGTCCGGGTGCAGCATTTTTTCCCACAGCTTGTCCGGGTACTCGACATACTCGCCCTCCAGGCCGTGCAGGCGATACATCTGTTCATCCCACACCACCGTGTCGGTGACCACATTCCAGTCCCAGATGCCGATGGCGGCGGCGGTACTGGCGATCTGCAAACGCTCTTCGCTTTCATGCATGGCGATGTAGCGGCTGTCTAGCAGCTGCACCATGTCGCGGATCGAGTCGTTCAGCATTTTCAGCTCGCCGAAGAACCAGTTGCGCGGCGGCGCGGCGCCGGAATTCTCGCCCGCCTTGACGTTGGCGGCATAGCGTTCGATCGAGGTGAGCGGCTTCAGGATCAGCTGCCACAAGAGCAGGTACAGGCTGGCCACCAGGGTCACGTCCAGCACCAGGATCATGCCGATGATGGTGAACAGGCGCTGGCGCAGCTGCTCCATCAGCACCGCCGGCGAGGCATACACGCTGATGGTGCCGATATTCTGCCCGCCCGCCACGATGGCGCGCTTTTCCATCAGCAGTTCCGGACGGTCGGGGAAATTGTTCGCCGCCAGCAGTTGGCCGGCGTCGCTGCGGACCAGGATGAAGGGATGGTTGCTGGCCACCGGCGCGACGGCCGAGGCATACAGGTCGCGGTTGCTCAAACCGCTTTTCATGATGGTGACGATCTGGGTTTCGTCGAAGTTCCAGGCCGGCAGGGCCACGGCGGCGGCCAGCTCGTCGGCGCTGGTGGCCAGGGTCTGGTGCAGCTGCTGCCAGCGCTGGGCCTTCTCAACCTGGTAAAAGTACAGGGCGAAGGTACTCAGCACCAGGGTCACAACCGCCGTCAGCGCGACACTGACAAACAGGGCAATCGATGTACTGCCGGCACGGCGAACAATGCGGTCCAACATGAGATAACCATTCTTTGGGGTTAATGTCGTCTTATGACTTCCAAATCATAGGTTTAAATCGCTTGCAAGTCCAATAATTTGTTTCCCCAAAGGACTAAATTTCTTAAATTGCAACCTCCTGATGGGCGCAGATGCCGTGCAGGTCGTCCCAGGCCCGCGCCGTGCTCAGGTAAAGCTTGCCGTTCAGCTGGGCCAGCAGGTCGCTGTCGCGCAGGCGATCCATCACCGGGCCCTTGACTTCGGTCAGATGCAGGCCGATTTCACGCCGCTTCAGGCTCAGGTTCAGCTCGCGCAAGGCATATAGCGCGGTGGTATCGATCGAGTTCACCGCCGACATCACCAGCACCAGGTGGCGCGCGGAAGCATGACAGGCCAGCTCGTCCTCAATCCGCTGCTGCACCGCTTCCACATTGCCGAAGAACAGGTTAGCGTCGATGCGCAGCACCAGCAGCTGGGGCTGGGTCTGGGCCGGGTAGCGCTCCACATTGCGGAAGTGTTCGCTGCCCGCGATGCGGCCCAGCACGGCGATGTGCGGCCGGCTGGCGCGCCAGATCAAGGTGCCCATCGACAGCGCCACGCCGACAATCACGCCCGCCTCCACGCCCAGCAACAGCACGCCGGCGCAGGTGGCGCCCCAGGCCAGCGCATCGCTGCGGTCGTAATGCCAGGCGGTGCGCAGGATATCCAGTTCCAGCATGCCCAGCACGGCGACAATGATGGTGGCCGCCAGGGTCGGCAGCGGCAGCAGCGCCAGCCAGCCGGTCGGCGCCAGCAGCGCGCCCGCCAGCAGGCAGGAGGTGATGATGCTGGCCAGCGGCGTATTGGCCCCGGCGGCAAAATTCACCGCCGAGCGCGACAGGCTGCCAGTCACGGGAAAGCCGCCCGACAAGGCGCTGGCCAGGTTGGCCGCGCCCAGGCCAAACAATTCCTGGTTGCTGTTAAGTTTTTGATTGCGCTTGAGCGCCAGCGACTGCGCCGCCGACATGCTCATCAGGAAAATAATGAAGCCGATCAGCAGCCCCGGCTGAAGCAGTGCGCGCCAGTGCGGGCTGGAGATGGCCAGGTTCAGGCCCGGCAGACCGCCCGGCACGGTGCCGGTGCTGCGCACGCCCTGCTGCGCCAGCCCGCCAAAGGACATCAGCGCGATGCCAGCCAGCACCACGACCATGGGCGCCAGCTTGGCGCCGATATCGGCCGCCGTCGCCGGTAAGCCGCAGCGGCGCAGCAGCCCGGCCCCGTAGCGGCGCGCCAGCACCAGCGCCGCCAGCGAACCCAGCCCCAGCAGCGCACTGGGCGGATGCAGATCAGGCAGCGGCGCGCCCAGCAGGTTGCGCAGCTGGTCGTGGGAAATGGTCAGCGCCGAGCCGACGGTAAAGCCGCTCATCACGGGACGGGAAAAGAAATTGGCCAGAAAGCCCATGCGCAGCAGGCCGCACAGCAGCAGCACCGCGCCCGACACCACCGCCAGCTGGGCCGCGAGGACGCCGTACAGGCCGGAACCGGCCGCCGCCAGCGGCGCCAGCGCCGCGCCCGTCATCAGGGAAACGATCGCCATCGGCCCCACCGACTGGGTCATGCTGCTGCCAAACAGGGCGTACACCATGGGCGGCAGGATGCTGGCGTACAGGCCCGCCACCGGCGGCAGCCCGGCCACGATGGCATAGGCCATACCCTGCGGGATCATCATCATTGCCACCACGATACCGGCGCTGAGATCGCCCGGCAGCAGCGCGCGTCGGTAGTGCTTTAACCAGTGCAGCATGGCCATTCCTGAATCTAGAGACAGACTCAAGGTTAGCAGAATATAGCTTTTTCGTCTAAGCTTATGCGAAAAAGTAATAAGCAAACACGCTCGTCGCTTACTTGCGCGGCACTGCCCTGCCCAGCTCGTCCCACAGACGCTCGATCAGGCCGCTGTCGCGCTGGTAAACCGCGTGATTGAAAGCCAGGTAGGTTTGCTGCTCCAGCAGCGGATGGGGAAGTTTTTCGATTTTGCCGGGGAACTTTTCCGCGATCATGCGGTCAGCTTCGATTTCCGACAAGGCAGCCAGATCGGAACGGTCCAGCAGCAGCTTGCGCAGCACCACTTCAAAGTCTTCCGATCCCTCGTCCGGTCGGCCGCCAATCCGGCTGACCAGCAATTGCGAGGACACCACGCCGCGCCGGATGCCGACCGTGGCATTGGGCGGGCTCAGATGGGTACCGTCAAAGTCCTGCGCCGCGCCGAGACGGCGGTACAGCATGATCCTGCTGCGGCGCATGGCCCGTGCGGGATCAACGCCCTCCTGCCCCATGGGAAAGGCAAAGCGGCGCACATTCTCACCCACATAGGCGGTGAAGGCAGCCGCATCCACCAGGCCCTTTTCCGCCGACAGCAGGCAGCGCCGCCAGGGCATGACTTGCAGCCGCACTTCCAGGCCCAGCCTGCGGCCAGCCTGTTGCAAAGGCTCCACATGGGCAACACGGCCGGCGCCAGGCGCGAGCGCGTCTTCCACGCACACCGTCACGGTATTGTTGGAGAATGCCGCCGCCTGACCACTTACAACGACGAAAGCAACTGCCGCCCAGAACCGCATTGGCACCCTCCCAAAATGTTTCATTTGGTGAACAGTGCCGCAGAGGACGATCAGCTGTCAAGCGGTGCGCGGTCCAGTACGGCGCCCATGGTGGCCTGCATGAACTCTTCCGACAGGGCCGGATCATCCACCGCGCGCGCCAGCATCATCGCGCCCACCATGGACGCATAGGCGACCAGCGCGGCGCGGCGGCGCTCGGCCTCGTCCGGCTCCGGCAGCAGCTTTTCCAGCACCGCCACCTGGCCTTTGACGCCGCCCGTCAGCGCCGCGCGCGCGGGCGGGCCCAGGCGGGCGATGTCCGCTCCCAGCGCCGTCACCGAACAGCCCAGGCCGGGATGGTCGCGATGGTCCGGCGACAGGTAGGAATGGGCAATCTTGTCCAGCGCCTCCTGCGGACTCTTGCACTCGGCGATGTGCTCCCAGCGCTCCACCGAGCCTTCCAGCGCCTTGGCGCAGGCTTCCGCCAGCAGGTCTTCCTTGGATTCGAAATGGCCATAGAAACCGCCATGGGTCAGTCCGGCGCCCTTCATCAGGTCGGCCACGCCGATGCCGTCATAGCCCTTCTCGCGGAACAGCTTGGCCGCCACTTCGACGATACGGGCGCGGTTCAGCGCCGCCTGTTCTCTGCTCACTCTCATTGCTCGCTCCCTGCGGATGTCTTCCTTGACATTATACATTTCGAGCGTAATATATCAACGTTAGATTTCGATCGTAATTTAAATGGAGATTCCCATGAAAGCTGTGATCAGCGCCTATGCGCGCTCCCCTTTCCACTTTGCCCGCAAAGGCAAGCTGGCCAGCACCCGCCCCGACACCATCGCCGCCCAGCTGGTGCAAGGCCTGATGCAGCGTACCGGCCTCGACCCGCTGCTGCTGGACGACGTGATCCTGGGCTGCGCCTATCCCGAGTCCTCCCAGGGCAACAACCTGGCGCGCATCGTCTCACTGCTGGCAGGCTTTCCGCATGAAGTACCGGGCATGACCATCAACCGCTTCTGCGGCTCATCCATGTCCGCCATCCACATCGCGGCCGCCCAGATCGAAGCCGGCCTGGGCGAAGCCTACCTGTGCGTCGGCGTCGAATCGATGACCATGGTGCCGCAGGGCGGCTTCAACTTCTCGCCCAATCCAGAGCTGCTGGCCAATAGCGACGCCTACATCAGCATGGGCAACACCGCAGAGAACGTGGCGCGCCGCTACGAGGTCGCGCGCGCCGACCAGGAACTGCTGGCGGTCTCCTCGCACCAGAAAGCGGCCGCCGCGCGCGCCGCCGGTCTGCTGTCCGATGAGATCGTGCCCATCACCACCAGCGAAGGCGAACTGGTGGCGGAAGACGGCTGTATCCGCCCCGGCACCACGGCCGAAGCGCTGGCGGCCTTGAAGCCGGTATTCGATCCCGAGCATGGCGTGGTCACGGCGGGCACGTCGTCGCCGCTGACGGATGGCGCTTCAGCCGTGCTGGTCACCAGCGAAGCCTTCGCCCGCAAGCATGGCCTGCAGCCCAGCGCGCGCATTGTGTCGATGGCGGTGGCGGGTGTCGATCCGGCGATTATGGGCATGGGGCCGGTGCCGGCGGCGCGCAAGGCGCTGGCTAGCGCGGGGTTGAAAGCGTCCGATCTGGACGTGGCGGAGATCAACGAAGCCTTTGCTTCGCAGGCGCTGGCCTGCGTGCGCGAATTGGGCATCGATCCGGAGATTCTGAATATCGACGGCGGCGGCATGGCGATCGGCCATCCGCTGGGCGCGACGGGCGCCCGCATCACCGGCAAGGCTGCCGCCCTGCTGGTGCGCGAGAAAGGCCGTTACGCGCTGGCCGCCCAGTGCATCGGCGGCGGCCAGGGCATCGCGACAATTCTGGAAGCGCTATAAGAAAAGGGGCCGAGGCCCCTTTTTTACTCGCTTTATTGCATCGCCAGTTCGACGCAATTGCGGCCGGAACGCTTGGCGCGGTGCAGCGCCGCGTCCAGGCGGTCCAGCACCGTCGAGACACCTTCGTCCGGCAGCGCCTGCGCCACCGCCAGACTGATGGTGACGTTGTCGCAGCCCGGCAGCTCGGTGTGGGCAATCGCCTCGCGCAGCTTTTCGGCCAGCTTGAGCGCATCCACCGCGCAGGTGTGGGTGGCGACGATCATGAACTCTTCGCCGCGCATGCGCGCCAGCGTGTCCGAGGTGCGCAGACGTCCCTGCACCGCCTCGGCCACCGTACGCAGGGCCTGGTCGCCGATCGGATAACCGTATAAATCGTTTACCGAGCGGAAGTTATCGATGTCGAAGGTGATCACCGCCAGCGGCAGGCCGTAGCG
>Ga0213872_10000419_pt1 | contig 34805 bp, 27 predicted proteins | sample VelepicomBERX_R2_FD_160071 | JGI IMG/M metagenome (GOLD analysis project Ga0213872, IMG submission 160071) | Rhizosphere microbial communities from Vellozia epidendroides in rupestrian grasslands, the National Park of Serra do Cipo, Brazil - RX_R2 | ecosystem: Host-associated > Plants > Roots >... | reverse complement strand
CAGGGCGCGCGTTTTGCTTCAACCATGCCGGCGTACAAGACGTCCTATCCGACGGACGGCTATTACCTCTACTACTCCGGCAGCGAGGCTGTGCCGGCGTTTCAGACCGGCGCCGCCAAGGCCGCACCGAGAGGCCATCGCGTGGTGGCCAAAGGGCAGTCGGGCGCAGCCTTCTTCGCCGCGCTGCGGGCTTCGACACTGAAAAACGGCGCCAGGACCCTGACGCAGTCCAGCGTGCGTCGCCTGGTGAGGGACAAGCGCAGCGGCCGGATCCTGGGCGCGGAGGTCTGGCGCCTGCCCGCCGGCCACGAGAAGACCCAGCGCCACGCGCAGCTCGACGCGCAGATCGCCAAGTGGCGCTTGTATCAGCCAGGCCGCGCGCACAAGGCGCGCTGCGAGCAGGCGCGCATTGAAAAGGGTTGGGCGCAGCCGCAATTCGTGCGCGCGCGGCGGGCCGTCGTGCTGTCGACGGGCGGATTCATTTTCAACCCCGACCTGGTCCATCGGCATGCGCCCAGGTATGACAAGGGCTTGCCCATTGGCAGCGCCGGCTGCGACGGATCGGGGCTGCGGCTCGGTCAAAGCGTGGGCGGCGTGGCGCAAGGCCTCGGCAATGTCTCGGGCTGGCGCTTCATCACACCGCCTTCGGTGTGGTGCAAGGGCCTGGTGGTGAACGCTTTTGGCGAACGCTTCTGCAACGAGCAGGTGTACGGCGCGCGGCTGGGCCATGAAATGATGGAGCACCAAGGCGGCAAGGCCTGGCTGGTGCTGGATCGCCAGCTGACGTGGCAGGCGCTGCGCCAATGCCTGTTCGGCCGACTCTGGGCTTTTCAGTCCTTGCCGGCTCTGGCCACGATGCTCAAGGTGGCCAGGAAGGCCAAATCGCTGGAGCGACTGGCCTTGCAGATGGGCGTTGCCGCGGCAACGCTGAAGTCCCAGGTCGAGCAGGCGAATGCGGCGGCCCGCGGCGAGTGTGAGGACGCGTTCGGCAAGTCGGCCGATATGCGCCATGCATTCGGCAAAGGTCCCTATCTGGCCATCGACATCTCGATCGGCCAGAAACTGTTCCCGCTGGCCACCTTGACCTTGGGTGGCCTGCGTGTCAATGAGCTGACCGGCCATGTCCTCGACGCTCAGGGCCGCGACATTCCCGGTTTGTTTGCTGCTGGGCGCACCGCCATCGGGCTTGCGTCGTCGCACTACGTCAGCGGCTTGTCCCTGGCCGACTGCGTATTTTCCGGCCGTCGTGCCGGGCGGGTCGCTGCTGGAGAAACCCAGTCATGAGCTCGCGCTACCATGCCCTGCGCGTCAGCGCGGTCGTCGATGAGACCCATGACAGCAAGTCGCTGGTCTTCGAGGTGCCGCAGGACTTGTTGGACGCCTTCAAATACGCGCCCGGTCAGTTCCTGACCCTGCGGCTCCCCATCGAAGGTCGCCACGTGCCGCGTTGCTACTCGATGTCCAGCACGCCGGCGGTCGACGCTGCGCCGCGCGTGACCATCAAGCGCGTGGCGCAGGGGCGCGGCTCCAACTGGGTCTGCGACACGGTAAAGGCCGGTGATGTCATCGAGGTGATGCCGCCGGCAGGCGTCTTCACGCCCCGCGCGCTGCAGGGCAACTTCTTGCTGCTGGCCGGAGGTTCGGGCATCACGCCAGTGTTTTCGATCTTGCGCGCGGTGCTGTCGCAGGCGCAGGGCCGCATCGTGCTGCTGTATGCCAACCGCGACGAGCAGTCGGTGATATTCCGCGACGAGTTGAAGGCCCTGGCGGCTGCCCATCCCACGCGTTTGCAGGTCATTCATTGGCTGGATTCCGTGCAGGGGGTGCCGTCGGTTGCGCAATTGGCAGAGCTGGCCAGAACCTGTCCGTCCGATCGGCAGCTCCAGGCCTTCATCTGTGGTCCCGGCCCGTTCATGGACGCCGCCGTGGCGGCGCTGCAGGCCATCGAAATGCCCTCGGAGCAGGTGCACGTGGAGCGCTTTGCCTCCTTGCCTGACGAGGAGACCGCCGCTGCGGATGCCATGGCGGCTCGCCAGGATGCGCCGGAAGGTGCCGTGTCCGACGCCCGTTTGCAGCTCAGGCTCGATGGCATGGAGCACCAACTGGTCTGCGCCGCAGGCAAGACGGTGCTGGAGGCCGCGCTCGACGCTGGGTTGAGCGTGCCTTATTCGTGTCAGGCCGGACTTTGCGCGTCATGCATGTGCCGGGTCGTCGAAGGCAGCGTGCACATGCGCCACAACGAAGCCCTGGACAAGAAGGACCTGGCCAAGGGCTGGGTGCTGGCGTGCCAGGCCGTGCCGACCAGTCCGCTGGTGCACGTCAAGTTCCCGGAGTAGCTTGCGATGAATGCCCAATGAATGCCCATTTACCTCTGACATTGCCCGCGCTGATCAGGCAGGCCGCGGCACGTTTTCCGCAGCGCCCGGCCATCGTCGACGAGACGTACCGCATCAGCTACGCCGAATTGCTGGCGCGCAGCCAGCAGGTCGCGCGCGCACTCATCGCCCGCGGTATCCAGTCCGGCGATCGCGTGGCGGTCTGGGCGCCCAACATCCACGAATGGATTCTGGCGGCCTGCGGCGTGCATGCCGCGGGCGCGGTGCTGGTGCCGCTCAACACGCGCATGAAGGGCGCTGAAGCGGCGGACATCCTGGCGCGCAGCGGCACCCGGCTGCTGTTCTGCATCGGGACTTTTCTCGACCATTACTACCCCGAGTTGCTCCGCGAGCATCGTCCCGCCACGCTGGAAGTGATCGTGGTTCTGCGCGGAGAGGTTCGACCGGGTGTGTGTTCAGCCAGGGACCTGAGCTGGGACGAATTCCTGCAGGGAGGGGATGCCGTTGACACGGCCAGCGTGCTGGTCCGCGAAGTGGGCCTGAGCGGTGAAAGCACCGCCGACCTGATGTTCACCTCGGGCACGACGGGCCGCCCCAAGGGCGTCATGGCCGCCCATGCTCCGACGATTCGCGCCTTTCGTGAATGGACCCGGGTGGTGGGGCTCGAGGAGGGCGACCATTACCTGATCGTCAATCCTTTCTTCCATGCCTTTGGCTACAAGGCGGGCTGGGTTGCGGCCTTCATCGCCGGCGCCACGGTCTACCCCGAACAGGTGTTCGATGCGGAAAAGGTGCTGGCCCGCATCGAACGCGATCGCATCAATTTCCTTCCCGGACCACCCACGCTGTTCCTTTCCATGCTGGCGCACCCCAGGCTCGATTCGTTCGACATCTCATCGTTGCGCGCCACGGTGACCGGTGCGGCCACCGTGCCGCCGATCCTGATCGGCCGCATGCGCAACGACCTGGGCATTGCCAGGGTGACCACCGCCTACGGCCTGACCGAATGCGGCGGCTGCGCAACCATCTGCGATCCTCAGGATAGCGTCGATACGGTGGCCGGCACCTGCGGTCGCGCGCTGCCGGGCACCGAGGTCCGCTGCGTCGACGAACTGGGGCAGGCGGTCGCTCCGGGCAGGGCCGGCGAGGTGTGCCTGCGGGGCTATCACGTGATGCAGGGTTATTTCGAGGACCCCAAGGCCACCGCCGAGGCGATCGATGCAGAGGGCTGGCTGCACACGGGCGATGTCGGGGTGATGGACGAGCGCGGCTACTTGAGAATCACCGACCGCCTCAAGGACATGTTCATCGTCGGGGGCTTCAATTGCTACCCGGCCGAGATCGAAAGAATGCTGGTCGAGCACCCTGCGATTGCACAGGTCGCGGTGGTCGGCATACCCGAGGAGCGCATGGGGGAGGTCGGGTGCGCCTGTGTGGTGCTGAAGCCGGACTCGACGCTGTCGGAAGAAGCATTGATCAGTTGGGCTCGCTCACGCATGGCCAACTACAAGGTGCCGCGCCGCATGCTGCAGTTCGACGCGTTTCCGCTGAATGCGTCGAACAAGGTCCTGAAGCGCGAGCTGCTTCAGTCGGTGCTGGCGCGCCTGGCTGGCGCGGCCGGCGTGCCTTGAGGCTGCGAGCCGGCAGCCTGTCGCCGGACCACGGCGAGGATGCCGCGCAGAATATCGATCGGTGCGGGCGGGCAACCCGCCATGGCAAGATCGACCGGAATCACGTTCGCCACGCGGCCGCACGATGCATGGCCTTCGCCGAAGATGCCGCCGTCGCAGCCGCAATCGCCGACGGCCAGCACCAGCCGGGGTTCGGGGGTGGCTTCGTAGGTGCGCAGCAGCGCCTCCTTCATGTGGCGCGAGACCGGGCCGGTCACCAGCAGCAGGTCGGCGTGGCGGGGGCTGGCCACGAACTTGATGCCCAGGCCTTCGATGTTGTAGTAAGGGTTGTTGAGCGCGTGGATTTCCAGCTCGCAGGCATTGCAAGAACCCGCGTCGACCTGCCGGATGGCCAGGGCTTGCCCGAGGATGGCGAGCAGCTCGGCCTGGATGCGGCCTGACTCGGCTTGGACCGGCTCGGCGAGCGCCGGAGGCGTCTCGGTCACGACGCCGGTGCGGGCGATCTGGTGCAGGATTTTCCACATGGCTAGTGCTCGTGTTCAGAGGTCATGTCCGGAATAGCTGAGGTTGAACGATTTGTTGATCAACGGAAAATCGGGAACGATGTTGCCGATGATCGCGTGCTCGAGCACGGGCCAGTTCTGCCAGGAGGGATCGTGGCAATGGCAGCGCTGAATCGTCCGGCCCGATTCGTCCAGCTCCAGTCCGACGAAGATCTCGCCGCGCCAGCCCTCGATCCATCCGGCGCCGACAGGCCCGCCGGCACCAGGGGTCAGTTCGGCGCGCAGCGGTCCAGCCGGTAGCCGCCGGCACAGTTCGCGCAGCAGGCGCAAGGATTCCATCACTTCGTCGAAGCGTACCGTCACCCGTGCAGCGACGTCGCCGTTGAGGTGGGTGGCCATCGTCACGTCGAGCTGGTCGTAGGGCGGCATGGACGGATTGCAGCGCAGATCCCAGGTCTGCGCGCTGGCGCGGCCGGCCAGGCCGGTCAGGCCAAGTCGCGCCGCCAACTGGGGCGACACCCGTCCCGTGGTCAGAAAGCGGTCCTGCACGCCGGCATGCTCGTCGTAGATCGTGTGAAGCCGGCGCAGGACGGGATCGAGCGCATCGCATTGCTCGATCAGCTGGCGGCAGCCTTCGGCATCGAGGTCGATCGCCACGCCGCCCGGCACGATGCGATCCATCATCAGGCGGTGGCCGAACAGCAGCGCCGACAGCCGCAGCCATTCCTCGCGCAGGCGCGAGAACTGCGCCAGACCGAAGGCGAAGCCCGCGTCGTTGCCCAGGGCGCCCAGATCGGCGAGGTGGCTGGCCACGCGCTCGCGTTCGAGCAGCACGGCGCGCAGCCACTGCGCGCGCTCGGGAACGGCGCCATTCGCGGTGGCTTCGAGCGCCATGCAATAGGCCCAGGCGTAGGCGACGGTGGAGTCGCCCGAGACGCGGCCGGCCAGGCGGTAGGCGTCCAGCGGCGCGAGTTCGGTGAAGCGGCGGGCGATGCCTTTGTGTACATAGCCCAGCCGCTGCTCGAGCCGCAGCACTTTTTCGCCGACCACGGAGAAGCGGAAATGCCCGGGCTCGATGATGCCGGCGTGCACAGGGCCGACGCCGATCTCGTGAACGCCCTCGCCGTCGACGCGAACAAAGTCGTAGGGCGCGGGCTGGGCCTGGCCGGCCCAGAGGCCATGGTCCAGCCAGGGCCGCTGGTCGGCTGCGTCCTCGGCCTGCACGCCGTCCAGATCACGGGCTGCGCGCTGCATGCGGACGGCCGAAGGAAACAATCCGCTGAGGTCGGGATAGGCTTGGTCTTCGGCCAGCGGCAATTCGATCCAGGCCAGCCCGGCTTCGAACGAGAACGCGTAGGCTGCGCAGGCCGCCTTGCCGGTAGGTCGGGGCGAGCCCCAAAGCGCCACCAGCCGGCCGCCGCTGGCACGCACATCCTGGGCAATCGCCAGCCAGCCTTCACGGTCGACCACGCCGTGGCGGATGGGCACGGGAGAAGCCAGCGGAACCAGCATCGACATCGCGTCAGCCTCCGCCGCCTATCATGGCCGCCGCCTGGCGGTACCAGCCATCTAGATAGGGCGGCACGTAAAGCCCGAGCATGAGCCCGAATCCCAGGTGCACGAAGACGGGGATCAGCGCCGGCGGATGGGCCAGCGGCTTGAGCGTGGTGTCGCCGAACACCATGGGCTGCACGCGGCTGAAGACCGATGCGAAGGCCAGGCCCAGCGCCATCAGCAGGAAGGGCGCGGCCCAGGCGTGTTCGCGCATGGCGGTCGTGACGATCAGGAACTCGCTGGCGAACACGCCGAAGGGCGGCATGCCGAGAATGGCCAGGGCGCCCAGCATCAGGCCCCAGCCGACGGTGGGGCTGACGCGGATCAGCCCGCGAATCTCGTCCATGATCTGCGTGCCGGCCTTCTGGGTGGCATGTCCGACCGCGAAGAAGATGCCGGACTTGATCAGCGAATGAACGGTCATGTGCAGCAGGCCGGCGAAGTTGGCGACGGGGCCGCCCATGCCGAAGGCAAAGGTCATCATCCCCATGTGCTCGATGGACGAGTAGGCAAACATGCGCTTCACGTCTTTCTGGCGGATGATGAAGAAGACCGCGGCCACCACCGACACCAGGCCGAAGCCCATCATGAGCTGGCCGGTCAGCGGGCTCCGTAGCGCGCCGTCAGTGAGCACCTTGCATCGCAGCACGGCGTACAGCGCCACGTTGAGCAGCAGGCCGGAGAGCACGGCCGATACCGGCGTCGGACCTTCGGCGTGCGCATCGGGCAGCCAGTTGTGCACCGGCACCAAGCCCACCTTGGTGCCGTAGCCGATGAAGAGGAAGGCGAAGGCCAGCATGATGATGTTGGGATCCAGCTGCCCCTTGATGGCGTCGAGGTTGGTCCACAGCAGCGCGCCGCTGCCTGCGGCGCCTATGGCCTTTTCGGCTGCCATGTACAGCAGCACGGTGCCGAACAGCGCTTGCGCGATGCCCACGCCGCAGAGGATGAAATATTTCCATGCCGCTTCGAGGCTGGCCGCGCTGCGGTAGACGCTGACCAGCAGCACGGTGGTCAGCGTGGCGGCCTCCATGGCCACCCAGACAATGCCGAGGTTGTTGGTCGTCAGGGCCAGCAGCATGGTGAAGCTGAACAGCTGGTACATGCTGTGGTACAGGCGCAGCCGCGGCAGGGTCATCTTGCCGTGGTCGCGCTCGATGTGCATGTAGGGGCGCGAGAAGATAGCGGTCGTCAGGCCGACAAAGGCCGTCAGCGCGACGAGAAAGACATTCAGCGCATCGATGTAGAACTCGCGGTCCCAAGCCAGCAAGGCCCCGTCGTCGATCACCTTGACGGTGAGCGCGCACGCCGCGCTAAAGGTGGCGGCGCTGAAGGCGACATTGAGGTCGCGCGCGTAGCCGCGATGGCCTATCAGCCCCAGCACCAGGCCGCCGAGCAGCGGAAAACCAAGCAGCAGCGCCAGTGCGGTCACATCAGTCTTCCTTCAGTTTTTCGAGGTGGTGGATGTCCAGGCTGTCGAACTGCTCGCGGATCTGGAACATGAACACGCCCAGGATCAGCACGCCGATCAGCACATCGAGCGCGATGCCGAACTCCACCACCATCGGCATCCCGTAGGTCGCGGACGTGGCAGCGAAGAACAGGCCGTTCTCCATCGCCAGAAAGCCGATCACCTGCGGCACCGCCTTGGCGCGCGTGATCATCATCAGGAACGACAGCAGCACGCAGGCCAGCGCGATGCCCAGGGTGCCGCCGGTCAGCGTCGACGACAGGCGCGAGATCGGGATGGCGAGATTGAACGCAAAGATCACCACCAGGATGCCGATCAGCATGGTCGTGGGAATGTTGATCAGGGTCTCGATGTCCCAGCGGATGTTGAGGCGGTTGATCACGCGATGCAGCAGCCAGGGAATCAGCAGCACCTTCAGCACTAGGGTGAGTCCGGCGGAAAGGTAGAGGTGGGGCTGGTGGGTCACGTAGCCGACCACGCTGGTCGCCAGGGCGAGCGTCGCGCCTTGCAGCGTGAACAGGTGAATCAGGGACAGGATGCGGCGCTGCGAGATCATCGCGAATGCCAGGATCAGCAGCACCGCGCCGAGCAGGTTGACGAATTGGGCGAGCAGGGTGTTCATCGCATCGCTTCAGGTCAGCGGGCCAGCAGCAGGTGGATCAGCATGCCGATGACCGCCAGCAGAAAGGCCGTGGCGAGGAATTCAGGCACCCGGAAGATGCGCATCTTGGCCAGCTGGGTTTCGAGCAAGGCCAGCAGGAAGCCGCCGATCGCGAGCTTCAGCACCAGCACCGGCAACGCCAGCAGCATGACCGCCGGCGCCTGCGCCTCGGCCACGCCCCAGGGGAAGAACAACGCCAGTCCGATGCACGAATAGGTGAACAGCTTCAGGCTCGCAGCCCATTCGAGCAGTGCCAGGTGGCGGCCCGAGTATTCGAGCAGCATGGCCTCGTGGATCATCGTCAGTTCGAGGTGGGTGGCCGGGTTGTCGACGGGGATGCGGGCGTTTTCCGCCAGCGAGACCATGGTGAACGCGACGCCAGCGAAGGCCAGGCCCGGATAGATCGCCAGTTGGCGGTGCGCCAGTGTTTCGACGATGGTGGCCAGCGAGGTCGACTGCGAGATCAGCGAGGCCGAGAACAGCACCATCAGCAGTGCCGGTTCGGCCAGGAAGCCGACCAGCATCTCGCGCCGGGCTCCCAAGGTGCCGAATGCCGTGCCGATGTCCATGGCCGCCAGCGACATGAACACGCGGGCCAGCGCGAACAGGCCCACGAGCGCGATGGCGTCGGCGGCGCTGGCCAGCGGCAGGTCGGTGGACAGGGTCGGCACGATGGCGCTCGCCAGCACCATGCAGCCGAAGATCAGGTAGGGCGCGACGCGGAACAGGCGCGAGGCCTGGTCCGCCACGACGGCCTCCTTGTTGAACAGCTTGTGCAGCGCCCGGTAGGGCTGCCAGATGCTGGGCGCGGACTTGTTCTGCAACCAGGCCCGCCATTGGCTGATCCAGCCGGTCAGCAGCGGCGCCAGCGTGACGGCCACGACCAGCGCCAGGACTTGGGAGATCAGGCCGCCGATGCTCATGCCGGACTCACTGCATCACCACCAGCAGCGTGGCCGCCAGCGTGACGAAGCTGTAGAGCAGGTAGACGGCAATGCGGCCCTGCTGCAGCAGGCCGACCAGACTGGCCATCCATTCGGCCGCGCGGGCCGCCGGCAGGTACAGCCAGCGCCAGAAATGGTCTTCCACGCTCACCTTGTAGCGGGGCCGGGCGTCGAAAGGCGAGGGAAGCTCGCGCTGCATCTGGAAGAAGGGCTCGAAGATCTGGCGGATGGGCTGGCCGAATCCTTCCGCGCTGTCCTGCATGCGGGCGGTGCGCGACGGCAGGCCGCAGGCCCAGGCGATGGCGCGCCGCGTGCGGCCGTGGTAGCGCGTTCGCACGAGCAGGTACGCAAGCGCAAAGCTGGCCAGGATGCCGAGCAGGAAAATCGTCGGGCTGTAGCTGGCCTGCGCGACGCTATTGGGCGCCAGCAGCCACGCGCCGGCCGGCATCTGGCCGGCCAGGCTGGCGCCGGTGAGCTGCCGGGTCACGGGATCGATCAGGGCGATGAAGGGCACGGGCAGCAGGCCCAGCGCCAGGCAGCCTGCCGCCAGCCAGCCCATGCCCAGGCGCTCCCGGACACCGGCGTCGTGGGCGTGCTCCAGCTTGTCTTCGCGCGGCAAGCCCAGGAAGATCACGCCGAAGAACTTGACCATTGTGTAGCCCGCCAGCGCGGCCACGAGGGCGATCAGGGCCGCCACCACGGGAATCAGCATGGTGAGCAGGGGGACGGGCAGGTCCGGCGTGAACAGGAAGCTTTGCAGCAGCAGCCATTCCGAGACAAAGCCGCCCAGCGGCGGCAAACCCGCGCTCGTGAGCGCGCCGACCAGCGTCAGCCAGCCCACCCAGGGCATGAAGCGGATCAGGCCGCCCAGCTTGCCCAGGCTGCGCTCGGCCGTGGCATGCAGCACGCTGCCCGCGCCGAGAAACAGCAGGCTCTTGAAGACCGCATGGCTGGCGACGTGGTAGAGCGTCGCGGTCAGCGCCAGGGCGGCCATGGACGGCATCCGGTAGCTGGCGAAGATCAGCGTGAGCCCCATGCCGACGAACAGCAGCCCCATGTTCTCGATCGACGAATAGGCCAGCAGCCGCTTCATGTCGGTCTGGACCGCGGCAAAGACCACCCCGTACAAGGCGGTCACGAGGCCCGCCGCCAGCAGCACCGCGCCCCACCACCACAGGCGCAGGTGCAACAGGTCCAGCGACACGCGCAGCAGGCCGTAGACCGCCGTATTCAGCATCACGCCGCTCATCAGCGCGGAGACCGGCGAGGGCGCGGCCGGATGGGCCTCCGGCAGCCAGATGTGCAGCGGCAGGATGCCGGCCTTGGCGCCGAAGCCGAACACGGCCAGCAGGAAGCCGGCCGAAGCCCAGAAGGCCGACAACTGCTGCGCGCGCATATTGGCGAAGGTGTAGTCGCCGCTGCTGGCCTGCAGCACCCCGAAGCACATCAGGATGGCGATGGCGCCAATGCGGGCCATGGTGATGTAGAGGTAGCCCGCATGGCGGACCTCGGCCAGGCGGTGGTTGGCGGTGACCAGGAAATACGAGGACAGCGCCATGGTCTCCCACATCACCATGAAGCCGTAGGCATCGTCGGCCAGCACCACGCCGACCATGCTTGCCAGGAAGGCGTGGTATTCCAGGCACAGGAGCCCCGGCGGCGTGCCTTCGCCCTTGCGGAAATAGCCGGCGGCAAAGCTTGAAATGCCGGCCGAGGACGCGCCGATGACCAGCAGGAAGTAGGCCGACAACTCGTCCAGCCGCAGGTGCAGGTGCAAGCCGGGCAGGCCGATGGGCAGCACGGCGACCTCATGCCGGCCCGCCAGGCCCGCCGCCGCCAGGCCCGCCAATGCCAGCCCGAGCAATCCGCCCGCCGGGAACAGAACGTGGGCCACAAAGCGAAGCCGCTGCAAGGCCGCCACGCCGATGAGGCCGAGGGCCAGCCAGCCGACGACCAGGACAAGGATCCAATCCAGAGCAAGCCAGTCGGTCGGGGGCGTCAGGCTGCTCACGGGTCAACCTCTTTTGCCGCTGCGTCCGCGCCTGCCCTGGGCCGTCTTGGCCGGACTATTTGCAGGGCTTTTGGACGACGCCTTGGGCGACGCTTTGTCTGCGGCGCCGCTGGGCACATAACTCACGCCGTGGTAGGCCAGGAAATCGCGGATCAGCTGGCGCACCACCTGCGAAGGCGTGATATCAAGCTGCGCGCAAAGCTGCTCGAACGCAGCCTTCTTGTTCGCATCGATCAGCAGCGTCAACCGGGCGGTCTTGAGCTCCATGGATCCTCAGCATGGCAATTGAATGTTAATTGCATGCACATGGTACTCCGGCGCGCGCAGGCCGAGAAGTAGGCTGTTCCCATCCCGTTTGTGGAGGCCGCACGCCGCGTCAGGCGCGGGCGATCCTGAAGATGGCCACCATGTCGTTGAGCAGCGCCGCCTGGTGCTTGAGCGATTCGGCGGCGGCGGCGGTCTGTTCCACCAGCGCCGCGTTCTGCTGGGTCATGTCGTCGAGGTCGGCGACGGCCTGGTTGATCTGGCCGATGCCGTCGGACTGGCCCGCGCTGGCATTGCTGATTTCGCTGACCGTGGTGCTGACGCGCTGCACGGCGGCGAGGATGTCGTCCATCGACCGGCCGCCGCGGTTGACCTGCTGGGTGCCGGCGTTCACGCGCTCGACCGAATCCATGATCAGCGTCTTGATCTCCTTGGCGGCCTGGGCCGAGCGCTGCGCCAGGCTGCGCACTTCGGCCGCGACCACGGCGAAGCCCCGCCCCTGTTCGCCCGCGCGGGCCGCTTCCACGGCGGCGTTCAGGGCCAGGATGTTGGTCTGGAAGGCCACGCCGTCGATCACCGCGATGATCTCGGAAATCTTGCGGCTCGCCGCCGAAATGCCGTCCATGGTGCTGACCACCTCGTTCATCACGGTCGCGCCCGTGCGCGCCTGGCTGGCCGCGGTATCGGCCAGCGCATGGGTCTGCTGGGCGGCCTGGGCCGATTGCGCGACCTGCCGGGTCAGCTCCTGCATGGAGGTCGAGGTCTGCTGGAGATCCGAGGCCGCCTTTTCAGTGCGGGCCGACAGGTCCTGGCTGCCCGTCGCCACTTCGCTGGAGGCCAGCGTGATCGATTCGGTGGCCTGGCGTATGCCGTGCACGAGCTCGGTCAGGCGCCCTTGCATGCTCACCACCTCCTGCAGCACGACGCCGATCTCGTCGGGCGCGCCGGCCTCGATGGGGACGCGCAGATCGCCGGACGCGACCGCATGGATGACCTCGCGCATGGCGCCAAGCCGCCGCCGCAGCCCGCGCACGAACAGCTCCACGCCGAGCAGGGCCAGCGCGCCCGCGAGCGCCACCAGGACCAGGGTGACCGTGGCATCCCTGCGGGCCAGGCGGGCCACGTCGTCGACATAGACGCCGGAGCCGATCACCCAGCCCCAGGCCTTGAACGCGGTGACGAAGGAGCGCTTGGGCTCGGGCTCGCTGGAACCCGGCTTGGGCCACAGGTAGTCCACATAGCCGGAGCCGCTGTCGCGCACCGTGTGCGCCATCTCGACGAACAAGGCCTTGCCTTTGGGGTCCTTGATGCCGCTCAGGTCCTGGCCGTTGAGCTCGGGCTTGACCGGATGCATGACCATGGTCGGATGCAGGTCGTTGATCCAGATGTACTCGTCGCCCGAGTAGCGGATCTTGCCGATCTCGGCCGCTGCCGCGGCGCGTGCGGCGGCCTCGCTGAGCTCGCCGGACTTGGCCTTGTCGAGATAGCCTTGCGCGATCTTTTCGGCCGCCTTGAGCTGCTCCACCGTGGTCTGCATCTTGACGGCGAGCAGGCTGTCGGAGGCCCGCGAGGTCAGCAGCGCGATCACGGCCACGAAGGCCAGCACCACCAACACCACGGCCAGCCGCAGACGCGTCGCCAGCATCAAGGTCGTCTTGAACATCACCGACTCCTGAGAAGATATGGAGGCGTTCGACTCGACGTCTGGCCCCTTCGAGTCAGTGTATGGGATCCACGCGGCGGCCCCCGCCAAATTGCGGGCCGCGCGGCCGGTCCGGACGCGAGGGCATTGACGTAGAACAAATCATGTTGCAAAACATTGCCTAGGCAACTTATAATCAGGCAAACCAGGAATGGAAACCATGAGCACCAAGTCCGATCAGGCCAGTTTCGAGCATCGCCGCTATGTCGCGCGGCTGGTGCACCAGGCGCAGTCCGCGATGGTCGCTTCGCTCGACAAGGCGCTTGCGCCTTTTGATCTGTCGGCGGCACAGTACGCCATCCTGTCGACGCTGGCCTCGGGCCGCGCCGATACCGCGGCGCAGATCTGCAAGGAGATCTCGTACAGCCCGGGCGCCATGACGCGGATGCTCAACCGGCTGGAAGACAAGGGCCTGATCGTCCGCACGGAATTCCCGGACAACCGCCGGATGACCAAGCTTGAACTGTCCGAAAAGGGTCGCTCGGCCTTTCCGGCCATGCTGGCATCGTCCGGCCGGGTCATCGACGGGTATTTCGGCGCTTTTGAGCCGGCTGAATTGCGGCAGCTCGAGGTCTTGCTGAATAAGATGATGCGCAGGGCCTGAATTTTTTTATCATCAATATTGCCTAGGCAATTTTATGCATGGAGTGCAAAACCATGAGGAAAGAACTGCGAGCCGGACTGATGTGTCTGGCCTTTGTCGCGCAGCCGCTGCGCGCGCTGGCGGACACCGCGCCGTCCATCAGCGTGCTGGGCGCCTTTTTTCCCGACTGGATGTTCTGCGGCCTGGGTTCGCTGTTGGTGACGGTGCCGCTCGCCCAGGTCCTGGCCGGATCGGCCTGGGGGCAGGCCCTCGGCGCGCGCTGGCGGCTGGCGCTGAACATCGCTGCATTTGCCCTGCTGGCCATGGTGGGCTGGCTGCTGTGGTTCAAGAATTGAGAGGAAAACGGTCATGAGTGAGCAAGCCAAGCGCAACAAAATGGCGGCCAAGGGACTGGCACTGTTGATCTGTGCCGTCGCCGTGGGCAGCGCCGTCTACCTGACCTGGACCCTGGACCAGGCGCCCCGCACGGACGACGCCTATGTGTATGCCGACACGGTGCAGGTCGCGCCCGAGGTCAGCGGGCGCATCGTCGAGATGGCGGTGCACGACAACCAGAGCGTCCGTCGCGGCGACCTGCTGTTCCGCATCGATGCCCGGCCTTACGAAGCCAGTCTGGCGAAGGCCGAAGCCAGCCTGCATGCGCTGGACGAGGAGATCATGCTGACCCAGCGCAGCGTCGACGCGCAGCGCCTGGGCGCCAAGGGCGCCCACGCCGCCGTCGAGAAGGCGCAGGCGGCGGCCGATCAGGCCGCCGACACCTTGAAGCGCCTGGAGCCGCTGGGCGGCAGCGACTACCTCGCGGCCGAGCAGTTGGATCAGGCGCGCACCGCCCGCCGCTCGGCGCAGGCGCAATTGCAGGCGGCCCAGCTGGATGCGGCGCGGGCCAGCGCCGGCATCGGCGGGGTGGACGCGCTCGTGGCCAGGCGCGAAGTCATCCGGGCCGAGATCGCATTGGCCCGCTTGAACCTGGACTACACCTCGGTGCAGGCGCCGTTCGACGGCACGGTGCTGAACCTCAAGACCACGGCGGGCCAGTTCGCGGCCGCCGGCCATCCTGTCTTCACGCTGCTCAACACCGGCCGCTGGTGGGTGGTGGCCAATTTCCGCGAGACCGAACTCGAACACATCCGCACCGGCGAGGCGGCCCGGGTGTACGTGCTGGGAACCCAGTCGCGCCGCTTCGACGCGGTGGTCGAGTCCAAGGGCATCGGCGTGTTCCCGGACGACGGCGGCGGCGAGGTGGCTGGCTTGCCCCGGGTGCCGCGTTCGATCAACTGGGTTCGGGTGGCGCAGCGTTTCCCGGTGCGGATGCTGGTGAAGGACCCGGATCCCGAACTGTTCCGCCTGGGGGCCTCGGCGGTGGCGGAGATGCGCCCGGCGGCTGAATCGTCCTCGCATTGAGCGCCAGCCGTGTGCTGACCGGATGTGTTTCCGATGACTACCCGAGGCGGACCTGACATGTTGAGCGAATTGCGGCAGGCGCTGGCGCCTTTCCCGGGCCGAATGGACACCATGTGGCGCTACGTGGTGAGCAGCGCCTTGGTCATCACGATTTCCATGGCGCTGCAGGTGCCCTTTCTGGCAATCTCGCTGATCATGGTGTTCTTCGTCGTGCAGGAGAACACGGTGCTGTCGCGTCTGTTCGGCAAGGTGATGGTGATCGGCACGACGCTGGGCGTGGGCGCGGCCATCGTGCTGCTGCGCTTCACCATCGACTACCCGCTCTGGCGCATCGTGGGCGCTTGCGTGATTGCCTTTGCCGGCATGTACTTCCTGCGCATCAGCCGCCTCGGTGCCATGGGCTTTATGTTGGCACTGACCACGGTATATGCCCAGAGCCTGGTCGACCTGACCGATTCAAGCGAAGCGCTGTTGCGCGGCCTGCTGTGGTTCTGGATGGCCTGCGTCTACCCCTCGCTGCTGACCATGGGCGTGAATGCGCTGTTCCGGCCGGCGCATCCGGCGCGCCTGCTGCGCGACGAGCAGTTGCGCCAGCTCGGTGAGGTGCATGCGCAGCTCGAAGCCGCGGCGCAGGGGCGCCCGCTGCGCCCCATGTCGCCCGACCAGGTCGAGCAGGGTGTGTTGACGCTGCATCGCCACCTGGGTTTCGCGGCCATGGACGATGCCGGCATCGAAGCGACGCGCGGGCGGCAGCTGATGCGCGTCGCCGCCATCGACCGCCTGCACACCGCGGCGGCGCAGTTGGCACTGTCGGCGCAAGCTCTCAGCGAGGCGGACCGCGCCCGCTGCCGGGCCCTGCAGCTGACCTGCCAGGCCTTGATCGGCGCGATCGAACAGGGGCGGAACTTTGCCGGCGCCGAGCTGCCGACCTACGAGAGCTCAGCCGGCTCCCATCTCCAGCCCGTGCTGCAGGAGATCGGGCAGGCCTTCGCGCATTTTGCCGAGGCGGACCTTGATCAGGGCGTGCAGCCTGGCGTGGCGCCGGCCGCCGCACCCGCGCTGGCGCCGGACGCTTTTGACAATCCGCGCTATGCCCAGTTTGCGCTCAAGTCGGTGCTGTCGGCGCTGATCTGCTACTGCTTCTATACGGCCCTGGCCTGGCCCGGCATCCACACGGCGATGCTGACCTGCCTGATCATGGCCCTGCCCAGCCTGGGGGCGACCTCGCACAAGGGCTTGCTGCGGATCTTCGGCTGCGCCATCGGCTCGGTGCTGGGCCTGCTCGCCACGGTGTTTGTCGTGCCCCACCTGGACGGCATCGTCGGGCTGCTGGCCCTCAGCCTGCCCGTGGTCGCGCTCAGCGGCTGGGTCGCCGCGGGCTCGCCGCGCATCAGCTACCTGGGCGTGCAGATCATGTTCGCGTTTGCGCTGGGTGTGTACGGACATTTCGGTCCCGGCACCGACCTGACCGAATTCCGCGACCGCATGGTGGGCATTGTCGTCGGCGTTGCCGCTTCGCTGGCCATGTTCGTCTGGGTGTGGCCGGAGCGGGAGGGCGCGCAATTGCGTGGCCAACTGGCCCGGCTGCTGCGGGCCATTGCGGCGGTCGGATCCGCCGCTGTCGGCGCCAGCTCGGCAGGGCCCGCAGGGTCCGCGCAGGCGGGGCACCAGGCCCGCCTGTGCGCCTGGTCGTTGCTGCGCGATAACCGCGAGCTGCAGGCCCGGGTGGCGCTGGAGCCGGGTCTGGAGCAGGCCCACGGCGCGGTCAACCGCCGGCTCACCACGGCGCTGGCCCAAGGGCAGGCCGTGCTGATGGCGCTTCACCACCTGAGCCTGCAGATGGAGCAGCGCCAGCAGGCGCTGGAGCCCGCGCAGCGCCAGGCCATCGCGGCTTGCGTGGCCGAGTGCCACGAGGAGCTCGAGGCGGTGGCTGCGTATCTCGAGCAATGGGAAGAGGAAGGCAGCGAGCCTGAACCCGCTGAAGCCGTGTTTGCCGTCATCGGCGATGCACCGCGCCTGGCGGCGCGGCGCCAGGCCTTGCAGAATGCCGGGCTGCCGGAGCCCCTGGCCGGGGCCGCCCACGAGGCGCTCGATTGCCTGCTGCCCTTGTTGAACACCTGCGCCATGGGCGCAACCTCCTGAGGGGATGACATGAGTCCGTCCAAATCCACCCGCCGGCAGACGCCGCCCGCCCGCATGCTGCTGCCCGTTCTGCTGGCAGCCTTGCTCAGCGCCTGCGCCATTCCCCACGACCCGGGCAACACGCAGGCCAGCCTGAGCGCCGACCGCATCGAGCTGCCGGCCGAGCTGCGCGCGGGCCACGGAGACTGGCCCGAGCCGCAATGGTGGCACCGCTATGGCGACCCGCAGCTCGACGCGCTGATCGACGCCGGTTTGAAGCAGGCGCCGTCGCTGGCCGTGGCGCGGGCCCGCCTGAAGCTCAGCCATGAGCAGGTGCGCCTGAGCGAAGCCAGCGAAGGCCTGGCCGTGGGACTGCAGGCCGATGTGGATCGCCAGTCGGTGTCCCAGCACGGCTTCCTGGGCCTCTTCGGCACCACCAATCCGGCGTTCGGCACCACGGGCCCCTGGTACACGGCGGGCACGCTGGGCCTGGGCGCGGAGTACACGGTCGATGTCTGGGGCCGCAACCGCGCGCACGTCGAGGCGGCGATGGGCCTGGCCCAGGCGCGCCAGGCCGAGCTGCGCCAGGCGGAGCTGCTGCTGTCGGCCCAGATTGCCCATGTCTATATCGATCTCCAGGGTCTGCTGGCCGAGCAGGCCTTGATCGCCCAATCGCAGGAGATTGCCGCGGCCTCCGTCCGGCACCATCAGGCCCGTGCGCGGCAAGGGCTGGAGATGCAGGTCGCGGTCGCCGGCCCGATCGCGCGCGAGCAGGAGTTCCACCGCCTGCTCGCCGCCAACGAAGCGGCCGTGAAGCAGGCGAAGGAGCGTTTGCGCGAACTCTGCGGGCTGGGTCCGCAGGAGCTGCCGGCCCTGGCGCCGCGCCCGCTCGCCAGCCCCGGCGCCGACCTGCCGCCGCAGCTGGGTTTCGAGCTGCTGGCGCGCCGCCCCGACCTGCAGGCGCTGCAGGCCTCGGTGCGCGCCTCGATGAGCCAGATCGATGCGGCCAAGGCGGCCTTCTATCCCAGCTTCGACATCAAGGCCTTCCTGGGCTATGACGCGCTGCATCTGGAGGACCTGCTCAAGCAGTCCAGCCGGCAGCTCAACTTGGTTCCAGGCCTGAGCCTGCCCATCTTCGACAGCGGCAGGCTCAACGCCAACCTGGCCGGCGTGCGCGCGCAGAACCAGGTGTTGATGGCCCAGTACAACGAGCTGGTGCTGCGCTGCGTGCGCGAGGTGGCGGACGTGAGCGTGCAGATCGACGGCCTGCGCCAGCAGCAGCAGGCGCAGGCCGACAAGCTGGCGGCGCTGAGCCGCCAGGTCGATGCGGCCGATGCGCAGCAGCGCCAGGGCCTGATCGACAAGACCAGCGCGGATGACGCGCGGCTGCCGTGGCTGCAGGAGCAAGGCCGCGCGGTGGCGCTGCAGACGGCCCAGTGGCGCGCCCATGTGAGCCTGGTCGCCGCGCTGGGCGGCGGCTACCAGGCACCGGGCAGCTTGGCTGCAACGCCGCAGTCGCGGCTGCAGCCGCACTTGGCCTCGGCTGCGCAAGCCGGTGCCGAACGCTGACCAGTCGCGGGAAACATGATGGACCTCACTTCAATCGACACGCTGCCGGCGCTGTTCCAGGCCCGCGTGGCCGCGTCTCCCACGCGCGAGGCTTATCGGGCCTTCGACGCGCGCAGCCAGCGCTGGCGCAGTTTCAATTGGGCGCAAGTCAAGCAGGCGGTCGACCGCATTGCCGGCCGGCTCGCGCAACTGGACATGCCCCGGGGCGCCCGCGTGGGACTGCTGCTGCCCAGCGGCATCCTGGCCGTCACGCTGGACCTGGCGGTGCTGTCGGTCGGCGCCGTGCCGGTGCCGATCCACGCGCTCGACAACCCGGAAAGCATTGGCTTCGTTCTTGGCGATTGCGAGGTGTCGCTGCTCTTCGTCGAGAAGGTCTCGCAATGGCTGGACATTGCGAAAAGAGCGCCTGACCTGCCGGCGTTGAAGCAGGTCGTGGTGCTCGCCGATTCCGAGCCGCTGCCGGCCGTGGGCGGGCCGTCCGTCATGCACTTTGACGCGTGGGTGGCGCTGATCACCGGCGCTTCCAGGCGCGCGGCGCGCGAGCCCTCCGGCGAAGACCTGGCCGCCATCGTCTACACCTCGGGCACCACCGGGCGACCGAAGGGCGTGATGCTCACGCATCGCAACGTGGTGTCTAACGTCAAGGCGATCGCGCGGCACCTGCCGATGCGGCCCGACGATCTCCTGCTCTCGATGCTGCCGCTGTCGCATACCTTCGAGCGGACCACGGGCTATTACACGCCGATGGCATTCGGCGCCAGCGTGGCGTTCTGCCGGTCGACTCAGTTGCTGCTGCAGGACCTCCGCGCGATACGCCCCACGGTGATGATCACGGTGCCGCGCATTCACGAACGGCTGGTCGCCGGGTTCGAAGCGAAGATGGCGCAGTACGGCTGGCTGGAACGGCTTTATCGCGACGCCCGCCGTGCCGCCGCCAGTCGGATGGGGTTGAACGGCGGCGCGCAGGCGACGGGCGCGGGCGCCGCGGGTTCGTGGGTGCGGCTCGCCGAGCGCGTGATCGGGGTGAGGCTGCGCGCGCTGTTCGGCGGACGCCTGCGTGTCAGCGTCAGCGGCGGCGCGCCCCTTCCGGTCGAGGTCTCGACGACCTTGCTCGCGTTCGGCGTGCCGGTGGTACAGGGCTACGGCATGACGGAGGCCTCGCCGGTCGTGGCCGCGAACACGCCGGACGACAACCAGCCCGACACCGTGGGCCGGCCCTTGCCCGGCGTGCAGCTGCAGCTGGCCGAGACCGGCGAGCTGCTGGTCCGCGGCCCCAGCGTGATGAAGGGCTACTGGCGGCGCGAGGCCGATACCGAGCGCGCCCTGGCGGGCGGCTGGCTGCATACGGGCGATCTGGCGCGGACCGAGGACGGGCGCTTGCGCATCGTCGGCCGGCTGAAGGAAATCATCGTCACGTCCACCGGCGAAAAGGTGTCGCCCGCCGATGTGGAGCAGGCGATCACCGCCGATCCTGATTTTGCGCAGGCCTTTGCCTTCGGCGAGCAGCGTCCATTCATAGGCGCCGTGGTGGTGCCGAGCGCGGTGGCCTGGGAGCAGCTGGCAGCCCGGCACGGGCTAGACACCGCGGATGCAAGCCTGCTGGACCAGGAGCCGCTGCAGCGCCAGCTGCTGGAGCGCATCCGTGCCTTGACCAGCGGCCTGCCCTATTACGCGCAACCGCGTGCGGTGGTCGTGAGCCTGGAACCCTGGACGCTGGAAAACGGCTTGCTGACGCCGACCTTGAAGCTCAAGCGGCGACAGTTGCTGGAGCGCTTCGCGCCTCGCATCGACGAGGTGTATGCGCGCGTGCGGCGCAGTCCCGCAGGGCATGCCAAGGCGCTCCACGAGGAGATGTCGAAGGGCTAACTCTGTAGATGGGCGATCAGGACGGATCGATCGATGACATAGGTGGACCGGCCCACATGCATGATTTCCGCATTCAGTTCCATGTCTTTCATGGCCCTTTGAATGGACTCGCGGCGAATGCCCAGGATGTGCGAAAGACTCGCTTGCGTGGGGATCTTGATGGTCGGGTTGCCCTGCAGCTTGGCCAGCAGCAGGAATGTACTGGCCACCTTGGCCTGGACATTGTGGAACTGCATCACCTGCGCCCAGTCTGCAATGAGTTCAGCGGTGCGTACTTGCTCCAGGGCCAACAGACGAACCGCATCGAGATGCGAGGGCAAATGGCGCCTGAGCACGTCGATGGGAATCTCGCACACCCGCCCCCAATCGTTCGAGACAAAGGTGAAGGTATTGGCCAGTCCCAGCAGGGACAGTTTTCCAAATGAAATGCCCTGGCTCAGCAGCCCCAGGGGGCGGTCTCGTCCATCGATGCCAATGCGGTTGCAGGTCACCTGGCCCACCTTGAGGACCATCATCGCTCTTGAGAGAGAGCCCTGCTGCTGCAGCACTTCGTCTTTTGAAATCTTGCGTTCACGGGCCGCATTGGAAATGGCGGTGTTGCCAGCAGAGAGCGCGGCAAGTGCGCAGCGCTTTCTGGTGACGCATTCTTTGCAGATCTTCAAAATAAATACCAGTGAATGAGTGGCCTGGGTTGCAGTGCGGGCAACCCTTTGCGGGAGGGTCAGGGGGCGCGCTGGCGATTTTCAAGCCAGAGCTGCTTGGCGCGAGCCGCTGGAAGGGCCTTGGCGTACAGCCATCCCTGATAGGTGCTGCAGCGATGTTGGGCGAGAAATTGTAGTTGCTCCTGGGTCTCGACACCCTCGGCGACGACATGCAGATCCAAGGTGTGCGCCAGGCTGAGAATGGCTTGGACGAGGATGGTCTGCTCCTTGTCAAACGGCACGGCGCGCATGAAGGTCCGGTCGATCTTGATCCGTTTGACAGGCAGGTGGCGCAAATACGATAGCGCCGAATACCCGGTGCCAAAGTCGTCCAGCGCCACCGAGACACCCAGGGCGCAAAGCTGCAGCAGCACTTCTCGCGTGCGTTCAGGGTCGGCCATGGCAACGGTTTCGGTGATCTCCAGCTCCAGGTGTCGCGGATCGATGTCGTAGCGTTCGAGCAGGCTCTTCAGAAACCGGTCCAGGTCGTCGCGCCGGAACTGCAAGGCTGAAATATTGACGGAAACGGCCAGGTCTATGCCTTCAAGCCGCCAGGCCAGCAACTGCTGGCAGGCCTGCTCGAGCACCCAGTCTCCCAGTGGATGAATGAGCCCGGTCACTTCGGCAATGGGAATGAACTTGTCGGGCGGAACGTTGCCGAGTTCCTGGTCCTGCCAGCGCAGCAGCGCTTCAACGCCTCTCATGGCGCCGCTGGCCACATCGACCTGGGGCTGGTATTCGAGACGCAGTGCGCCTTCGGTGAGCAGCGCGATCTTGAGGCGATCCCGCACGTGCATCTTCTCTTGAATCTGCAGCCCCATCTGCACGTCGTACAGCGCGTATGAATTCCGTCCCTGCGTCTTGGCCCTGTACATGGCCAGGTCGGCGTAGCGCATCAGGGTTTCCGTGCTCTGCGCATCGTCGGGGAAAATGGAAATTCCGATGGACGCCGATGGATTCATTTCGAACCCCTCGACCTTGTAAGGTTTTGACAGGTTCAGCAGCAGCTTGCGTGCAACGGCGATCGCATTTTCCGGGGCCTCGATCTCCGGAAGCAGGATGACAAATTCATCTCCGCCCAGGCGCGCCAGAATATCGCCATCACGCAGCTCTGATCGCAGGCGCTTTGAAGTCTCCATCAAGACTTCATCGCCAGCAAAGTGGCCGTAGCTGTCATTGACTTCCTTGAAATCATCGAGATCCAGCAGCAGCAAGGCCAGTGAACATTTTCTGCGCTGGCCACGGAGCAATGCGCTGCGCATTTGATTTTGAAATGCATAGCGGTTGTAGAGGCCGGTCAATGAATCGTGCGTGGCCTGGTATTCAATTTTCGATTCGAGTTGAAGAAAAACGCTCAGGTCGCGTATGAAGGCAACGGCGGCGACCTCGCCATTCAAAATGCCTTCATTGATCGCGATGTCGACCGGCACCGGTGTGCCATCGTTGCGCATCAGTTTCAAGTGCGCGACCTTTCCCATCGCACGGCGCTGCGGCCGAATGAAAAACTGCTTGAAATAGCTGACATGCTGGATCCGCATGTCGGGAGCAAGAAAGATGTCGAGCGGCTTTCCCTTGAGGGCTTCGGGAGGGTAGCCGGTGATGATTTCCATGGTGGCATTGGCGCGCAAGATGATGCCTTGCGCGTCCACCACCAGGATTCCGTCTGGTGCGGCTTCGAAGACCACGCCTTCCAACTGGAGCACAAGTGGCAATTCAGGTGCAGGTGCTGGCAGATTGCGGAGATTCGCGTCAGTCCTTGAGATGAGGTTCGCAACTTTCATACTGTGCATGCCGGTCAACTGGTAGAACGGAAGGCAGCCTGAATGCCTTTCGTCGCACCCATCAGGTTCAACTGGTTTCGGCTCCCATCGACATCTTCAGGCTGGCTATCTTTTGATTCGGATGCAACATCCTGATGATTGTTAGGGCCGCTTTCTTTCATTTATTCCTTAGATGAATTGAATGCAATTCGGCGTCTAGTGTGAATGAACCAGCAAATAATTCAATATCAGAAGGGCATGCAAGTAGGTGTAAACGCCATGGCAGCGCACGTCGAAAGTGACTTTTCTCACATCGTGAGTTGCGAAAAGTAGCGCTTTCTTTATGACGCTGATCAAATTTGTTTTGAAAAATACTCGATTTGAATCGGACCGCAGCGTCGATTTGAACGGCTCTGTCGGGTGTTGTTCGTCGTTGGTGTCGTTGGTATTGGCTTGTTGCATCCAGGCGCGCGCTTGAATGCAAATCGAATAAGAAGGAGATTCAATGCAGATCAATGGTCCTGTCACTCGCAAGGAATTCGAGATACCTGACAATATGATCTTGATGTCCATGACGGATACCAAGAGCCGGATTCTTTACGCCAACGAGGCGTTTGTGGATGTCAGCGGGTTCGCGCGGGATGAATTGCTGGGGCAGCCGCACAACATGGTGCGCCATCCCGACATGCCGCCCGAGGCTTTTGCCGACCTGTGGCGGACCCTCGGTTCGGGGCAGTCGTGGACAGCCTTGGTCAAGAACCGGAGAAAGAACGGCGACCACTATTGGGTCCGGGCGAATGCGGCGCCCATCGAGCGCGACGGCCGCATCGTCGGCTACATGTCGGTGCGCACCAAGCCGGGCCGCGATGAAACGGCGGCGGCCGAATTCCTGTATGCGCGCATGCGGGATGCGCGGCTGAAGAACACCCGGATCTACAAGGGCCTTGTCGTCAGGTCAGGATGGCTGGGCCTTCTCTCGGCGAATCAGAAGATGCCCCTGGCCTTGCGGGTGGCGATGGCCTGCATGGCGGGCGCCGCTGCAGCGGTTGGCGTGTCCGTGCTGGGCGGCGCCGTCGGGCTCGACCTGGCCCTCTCGGCCGGCGGCGCGATGTTCGGCGGCCTGTGCTGCTACGGAGTGATGGAGCGGCAGATCTGCGCGCCGCTGCGCATCGTCGGCAGGGAGGCGCAAGCGGTCGCCAGCGGGCAGGTCGCGAAGACCGCCGGGTTCGACCGGGTCGACGAGATCGGCATGCTGATGCGCAACGTGAATCAGGCCGGCTTGAACATCAAGGCGCTGATCGACGACGTGGCATTGCGAACGCAGGTGGTGGCCTCCGCCAGCAGCCAGATCGCCAGCGGCAACGCGCATCTCGCCTCCAGGACGGAAAGCCAGGCCAGCGCCCTGGAGCAGACCGCGGCGGCGATGGAGCAGTTCCAGAGCACCGTGAAACAGAACGCAGCCAGCGCCAGCGACGGCAACCAGATGGCGATCCAGGCGTCCGAAGTGGCCGAGAAAGGTGGCGCCGTCGTCAGCCAGGTGGTCGAGACCATGAAGAGCATCGACGAGAGCTCGCGCCGGATTTCCGACATCATCGGCATGATCGACGAGATCGCGTTCCAGACCAACATCCTGTCGCTCAATGCGGCCGTGGAGGCCGCCAGGGCCGGCGAGCAGGGGCGGGGCTTCGCCGTGGTGGCCAACGAGGTGCGCAGCCTCGCCGGCCGGTCGGCAGAGGCGGCCAAGGAGATCAAGAAGCTGATCGTTGCCAGCACGGAGAGAACCGAGGCCGGCAACCGTTTGGTCGATCAGGCGCGCGACACCATGACCGAGGTCATGCGGTCGATCAACGGCGTGACGGGCCTGATGACGCAGATCATGGTGGCCAGCAAGGAGCAGTCGCAGGGCATCGAGCAGGTCGGGGAGGCGGTCGTCATGCTCGATCAGAACACGCAGAAGAACGCGAGCCTGGTCAGCGACAGCGCGGCGTCGGCCAGCGCGCTGCTGTACCAGGCGCAGCAATTGGTCAATGCGGTGAACGCATTTCGTCAGGTGGCGTGAGGGCTCAGGCGGTGGGCACAGCGGACACAGCCTGCCGCAAGGTCTCGCGCAGCCAGACCTGGGCCGGATCCGCGTGCGCCCTCGGGTGCCAGGCCATGAAGACGGAAAAGCCCGGCACCTCCAGCGGCGCCGAGACCACCGCCAGCTGAGCGGCCCAGTGCTGGGCCAGCCGTGCCGGCACGGTGGCGATCAGGTCGGTGTTCGTGATCAGGCCGGGCACCAGCAGAAAGCTGTTGACGGAAACCTGCACCTGGCGGCTGCGTCCCAGCGCCTGCAGCGCCGCATCCACTGCGCCGACAAAGCCGCCGCCGCTGGGCGACACCAGCACGTGGGCAAGGGCGCAGAAGGTGGCCAGGTCCAGGGGCCTGGCGGCGGCAGGGTGGCCCAGGCGCATCACGCACAGGAAGTCCTCGTCGTAGAGCTTGCGCGCATGCAGCGTGGCGGGCATGGATTGCGAGGTCAGCAGCGCCAGATCCAGTTCGCCGCTGGCCAGCTGTTCGGGCAGGGTCTGCAGGTCGCTGCGCTGCATGGCCAGCCGACAGTGCGGCGCACGCGTCGTCAATCGGGCCGCCAGCGGGGTGCTGATGCTGCTGTGGATGGAGTCGGTGGCCGCCACGCGGAAGACCTGCTGCGCCGTGCCGGGGTCGAAGGCCTGGTCCGTGCTGACCAGGCCGTGAATGCCGGCCAGCAGCTCGCGCAAGGGTTCTTTGAGCGCCAGCGCGCGCGCGGTGGGCGTCATGCCCCTGGGGCCGGGCAGCAGCAAAGGGTCGCTGAAGGCCTCGCGCAGCTGCCGCAGCTGCGCCGACAGCGCCGGCTGCGACAGGCCGAGCCGGCCCGCTGCGCGGGTGACGTGGCATTCGGCCAGCAGCACGTCCAGCGACACCAGCAGGTTCAGGTCCAGGCGCGAAGGCAGCCGCTCCATAAGTAGTTTGGATTGCTGTAATAAGTACTATCCATTTTACGGATTGAAACGGCCTGCCTACAGTTCAGTGCTTGTTTGAAAGAACCCTTACGGAGCACTGAAATGTCACTCACACACCAACGCGTCTTGATCATCGGCGGCAGCAGCGGCATGGGCCTGGCCAGCGCCAGGCGGCTCGTGCAGGCCGGGGCCGACGTCTTCATCGCCGGCCGCGACGAAGCCCGGCTCCAGGCCGCCGTGGCTTCGCTGGAGGGCCGGGCGGTCGGCATCGCGGCCGATTTCACCGATCCCGAGGCCTTGCAGGCGCTGATGATCCGCATCGGCCGGCTCGATCACCTGGTGCTGGCCGCCGCGGGCGCCGCCGCCTGGGGACCGTTCGCGCAGCTGCCGGTGGAGGCCGTGCGCACGGCGCTGAACACCAAGCTGCTCGGCTACTGGCAGAGCCTGCAGGCCGCCTTGCCCATTCTGCGCAAAGACGGTTCTGTCGTCTTCCTGACCGGCGCGGCCTCGCGCGTGGCCATGGCGGGTACCGCCGGCCTGGCGGCCGTGAACGGCGGCATCACGCAGATGGCGCAGACCCTGGCCAAGGAGCTGGCGCCGCTGCGCGTCAACGTGGTCTCTCCGGGCCTGGTGGACACGCCGGCCTACGACGGTCTGCCCGCGGACGCCAAGGCGGGCATGTTCGCCGGCGCGGCCAAGAGCCTTCCGGTGGGCCGCACCGGCCTGGCCGACGACATCGCCCAGGGCGTGGAAATGCTGCTGGCCAACCACTTCGCCACTGGCGTGCTGCTGGACATCGATGGCGGCGCCCGCATGCCCTTGCGAGACCCGACATGAACATTCTTCTCGTTCTCGCCCACCCCGAGCGCCACAGCTTCAACGGCGCCATGTTCGACACCGCCCTCCATGCGCTGGAAGCGGCAGGCCACACGGTCGCCACCAGCGATCTCTACCGCATGGGTTTCGACCCGGTCTCCAGCCGGCGCAACTTCAGGCGTGGGTCGGTCCCGCCAGATCGTGATTCGTCGCAAGGCCTTTGAGCCCCGTCGCAGTCGCTGTTAGCGTCGGGCGCATGAAATCCACCTTGCTGAGGCGCCACGCGCTTGTTTTGTCCGCGGCCTATGGCCTGGCTTTCGCTTGCGCCGCGCAAGGCCTGTCCAGCCTGCCCACGGCCGACTCCGGGGACCGTTGGATCGGCACTTGGGCAGCCGCGCCCCAGCCGGCCTTTCCGGGGCCGCCCGAGCGCCTTGACGACCGCACGCTGCGCCTGGTCGTGCACGTCAGCGCGGGCGGCGAGCGGGTGCGGATCCGCATTTCGAATACCTATGGCCGCGTGCCGCTGCATATCGCGGCGGCCCACGTGGCGCGGCGACGCAGCGGCGCTGAGATCGACGCCGCGTCGGACCGCGCACTGAGCTTCGGCGGCCGTCCCGGCGTCGTGGTCGCGCCTGGCGACACCGTGCTCAGCGACCCCGTGGCCTTGACGGTGCCGGCCCTGTCCGATCTGGCCGTGAGCCTGCAGGCCAGCGGGCGTGTCGAGGCCAGCACCACGCACGCGCTGGCGCAGCAGACCAGCTATGTCTCGCTGGCGCGCGGCAACGCGACCGGCGCCGCGCAGCTGCCGCAGTCCAAGGCGATCGACAGCTGGCCCTTCCTGACGGGCGTGGAGGCCGAGGCCGCGCCGGGCGGCGCGGCCATTGTCATGTTCGGCGATTCATGGGTGGACGGCGACGGCAGCACGCCCGACGCCAACGCACGCTGGCCCGACGCGCTGGCGGCGCACCTGCAAGCCGCCGGCGGCGCGTGCGCGCATCTGGCCGTGCTCAATGAAGGCCTGATCGGCAACCGGCTGCTGCACGACAGCCCCGTGGTCCATGCGCCGCGTGCGCCCGATTTCGGCCGCGCGCTGGGCGAGTCCGGACTCGCGCGCTTCGACCGCGATGTAACGCGGCAGGCCGGTGCGCGGGCGGTGATCCTGCACCTCGGCAACAACGACCTCGGATTCGAAGGCGGCGTCGCGCCCGCTGGCGAAACGGTGTCGGTGACTATGCTGCTGGCCGGGTATCGCGAGCTGATTGCACGCGCCCATCGCGCCGGGCTGCTGGCCGTCGGCACCACGCTGACGCCGGTGGCGGGCACGAAGGTGCTGCCGAATTACGACACTCCGGACAAGGAGCAGCGGCGTCAGCAGGTCAATGCCTGGATCCGCGACAGCGGAGAGTTCGACGCGGTGATCGATGTCGACAGCGTCGTGCGCGACGCCGCGTATCCCGCGCAGCTGGCGACCGCGATCGCCAGCCAGGACCGCCTGCACCCGAACGACGCCGGCTATGCCGCCGTGGCCGAGGCGGTGCCGACCTCGATGTGCGCCGACATCTCATCGACACGCCGATGAATCGAAGGGAGGGCGCATGCAGCCCGCATGCTCGTCGGTCGCAGGCGTTGATTTGAAATTCAAGATTTCCCAGTGCCCTTCGCCTTGCCCCCTTTGTCTGGGGGGCGATAAACTTCAAAAGCGACAGGTTTCTTTCAGACTATCAGCAGCGGCAGGCGGCACTGCCGGCACCTCCGGGTTTCTCTCTTGTGGGGAAAAATCATGACCCTGACTGTCACCAAGAAAATGGCATTGCTGGTCTTGACAGCACTGGTTGGCATTTGTGTGCTGACGGGTGTCAGCCAGATGCAGATGGGACAGATCTACGACAGTGCCAGCTATTCCACCGTCAATTCCGTGCCCAGCATCGTTGTGCTCGACAAGTCGGTGGCGGCGCTTGGCAATCTGCGTGCGCTGATCTGGCGGCATGTGGCCGAAACCGATCTGCTCAAGAAGACTGCACTGGAGCGGCAAATGGATGGTGACCGCCAAAAAATTGTCGCCGCGCTCAAGGAATACGAGCCGCTGTTGTCCAACGACAAGGACAAGAGCCTGCTGGATACCGATCAAGCGGACATTGCCGCCTACGAAAAGCTGCTGGATCAGGTGATCACCCTTTCTCGCACCGACAAGGCCAAGGATGCCTATGAGCTGTTGAACTCCAACGACGCCATCCGCGACAGGGTCTGGAACGATTTCATCACCCACAATCAATTCAACGCCGATCTGAGTCAGCAGGGCGCGAACGATGCGGTCGCCATCAAAGGTTTTGCCACGACGCTGAACTATCTGGTGGCGGGAGGGACTTTTCTGGGCGTGGCCATCATTGGCTTTTTCATCACCCGCAACCTGCTGCGTTCCCTGGGTGGAGAACCCGCTTATGCGGCGGAGGTTGCCAAGAAAGTCGCTGCCGGAGATCTAACCGTCAAGGTGCGCCTCAAGCCCGGCGACAGGACGAGCCTGTTGGCGGCCATGAGCCAGATGGTGGGAAAGCTCACGCAGGTTGTGGTCGAGATGCGAAGCAGCGCGGAAAACCTGGCAGCCATGGCGGAAGATGTGAATTCATCCTCTCAATCATTGAGCCAGAATGCCTGCGAACAGGCTGCCAATGTCGAGGAAACCAGTTCTGCGGTTGAAGAAATTGCTTCGACAGTGACGCAAAACTCTGAGAGCGCGCACATCACCGACAGCATGGCGAGCCAGTCGGCTGCCAATGCCGGATCCGGAGGCGAGGCGGTCAGGCAGACCGTGATCGCCATGCAGGCCATTGCCAAGAAGATCGGCATTGTCGACGACATTGCCTACCAGACCAATTTGCTGGCGCTGAACGCGGCGATCGAGGCGGCTCGCGCTGGTGAACACGGCAAAGGCTTCGCGGTCGTGGCTGTGGAGGTGCGCAACCTCGCTGAGCGCAGTCAGATTGCGGCGCAGGAAATCTCCGAACTCGCCACGAACAGCGTGGAGTTGGCCGAACATGCCGGCGGCCTGCTCAGCCAGATGGTGCCGGCGATCGGAAGGACGGCCAAGCTTGTCCAGGAGATCGCGGAGGCTTCTCGAGAGCAGAGCAGCGGACTGGGACAGATCAGCGCATCAGTCGGTCAATTGACCAAGGCCACCCAGATGAATGCGTCGGCATCCGAAGAACTGTCGTCGATGGCGGAGCAATTGAGTGCCCAGGCAAGCCAATTGCAGGAATTGATGGCGTTCTTCCAGATCGAAGGCGTCTTGTCAAAAGAGCTATCGGAGCCGGTCAATTTGACCCGGTCTGGCGGCTCGGGACACCATCCGCGCGGCGCCGGCGTGTACGCGCGCGGCTGACCGCGTTTTGGCCGACTCAGTCGCCGCTGATCTTGAACCGGGCCACCAGGTCCGCCATGCGGTGCGCCTGCGTCTTCATGGACTCCGCCGCCGCCGCGCTCTGTTCGACCAGCGCGGCGTTCTGCTGCGTCATGTTGTCGAGCGAGCCTATCGCGTTGTTGACGGTGGAAATGCTTTGATATTCAGCGTTCGCGGATGAGGCAATTTCCTGGATGACCGTGTTGACGCGGTCCACGCTGCTGACGATTTCGTTCATGGTCGAGCCCGCTTCGCGGACCAGCGAGCTGCCTTGCTCGACGCTGGTCACGCTGGTCTGGATCAGCGTCTTGATTTCCTTGGCCGATTCGGCGCTGCGCTGCGCCAGGCTGCGGACTTCGGCCGCGACCACCGCGAACCCGCGGCCCTGATCGCCCGCCCGCGCGGCCTCGACAGCGGCGTTCAAGGCCAGGATGTTGGTCTGGAACGCAATGCCGTCGATCACGGAAATGATTTCCACGATCTTCTTCGAGCTGTCCTCGATGGCGCTCATGGTGCCTACCACGCGGCCCGTGATCTGGCCGCCGGCAGACGCCACGCGCCCCGCCTCCACGATCAACTCCTGCGCCGATGCGGCCGAGTTCGACGCCGATTGCACCAGTTCCGTGAGCTGCTGGATCTGCCCCGCCGTGGTTTGCAGGCTGGACGCCGTCACCTCGGTCCGGTTCGACAGGTCCATGTTGCCGCTGGCGACCTCGGCGCTCGAGATGGTGATGTTCTGCGCGGCATCCTGGACCTGGCTGACCAGTTCGCGCAGGGCCTGCTGCATGACGCTGATGGAACGCAATAGCGTTGCAGGCTCGTCGGTGCCCTTCACCTCGATGTCGCGGGACAGGTCGCCGTCGGCAATGCGTCCCGCGAGTTCCATGGCGGTGCCCAGCGGTCCGATCAGCGACTTCAGCGTCAGCAGCATCATGCTGATGAACAGCGCGAGCACGGTCAGCGCCAGAACCGCCTGCAGCAGGGTGGATTGGCGGACGCTCTTGAAGATCTGCGCGCTGACTTCCTGGGTTGCCTGGTCCTGGGCGGTGGTGATGTCATTGATCGTGGCCGTCAACTCGTCGAGATTGGAGTCGGTGCGCTGGATGTAGGCCAGGCCGGCGCTGGCGTCCATGGTGGCGTTGATCAGCGGCTTGGCGACGCCGTTGACGTTTTCCTCGACGTCCTTCAAGACCGATGCGGTTTTCTCGTTGAGCTTGGAGAAGGCCTCGGAATCGGGATGGGCGCTGGCCAGGGCGGCGCTGACGGACTTGAGTTTCTTGACCGCCAACTGCCACTGCTGGTAGGGCGTCTCAACGTCGGTCGGGTTGGACACCGCGGTGGCCACCATCTGCGCCTGGTGCAGCTTCAGCTGGACCAGCGCCTCGCGCATGGCGTCGATCTGGCGGGTGGTCTGGGTGTTCTGGTCGACGATGTCGACGATGCGGCGGGCACCGTGGTTGGCCGTGAAGTAGCTGCTGATTGACAGTGCAAGCAGCGTCGAAGCCACGATGGCCATCACCCAGTAAAAACGGTGCTTGATCGAGATGCTGCGTAGAATTTCCATATGCGGTCGGTTTCGTAAGGCTTGTCGTCCGCCGGTGAGGCCTGATTTGAAAGCATCTCTTGGTTTTGTCAACAAAAAAATAGCGTTCTCACCAATTGATTGCACAACTGCTTGCGTTAGAACTCCTGCACAGGATGCGTGACAGGCGCGTTTGCCGCAAGAATTGATCTGTCGCGAACGTACAGCGGATTGGCGTTGTCGGTCATGCCGGATTGTGTTATTCGGTGCTTGCGTTGAACTGATCCAGGTCAATGGTCAATTCGGTGACCAAGCCAGTGAGCAATTCAGGAGGGTGGGACGATGAAGATTTCCACGCGATTGAACCTGGGGTTTGCAGCGGTGATCGCTGTGGTGGCCTTGCTCGCGGCCTTGACGGCATGGCGGATCCAGGACGTTTCCGCCGCCTCGCGCCGCATGGAGAAGCAGACCGAGCTGCTCGCCATGGCCGGCCAGTGGCAGGGCGACGTCAGACAGAATTCGACGCGCTCGCTCGCGGCGGCTTACGCGGACGGGCCGGGCATGCTGGATTTCTTCAAGGACGCCATGGCGGCGACGAGCGCCAAGACCACCGCGACGCAGAAGGCCTTTCTGGCGCAGGTCGAGGACGAGGCCACCCGGGCCCGCGTCGACAAGGTGGGTGAGATCCGCAAGAAGTGGTTGGTGATGCGAGACCAGATCAACCAGCTGAAGGCCGGGGGACGCGACGCGGAAGCTCGCGAGCGGGTCAAGAACGAGCTCCAGCCGGCCACGGACGCTTACATCGCTGCCGTGCAGGACCTGCTGGACGGGCTGATCGCGGACATGCATGCTGCCGCCGACGATGTGCGGCACCAGTTCCGGGAGCTTTACGTTGCCGGCGCGCTGATGCTGCTGGCGGTGGTCGTGGTGGCCGTGCTGATCAGCTGGAACCTGTCGGCGGGCGTGGCGTCCGGCGTGGCGGTGGCCTGCCGCGCCGCCGATCGCATCGGCGGCGGCGATCTGCTGTATCGCGAATCGACCCAGCGCAGCGACGAGATCGGCCAATTGCTGCAAAGCCTGGTGGGCATGCAGGACAGCCTGGCCCGGGTGGTGAGCAATGTGCGTCACGGCAGTGAAAGCGTGGCCTCGGCCAGCTCGGAAATCGCCAGGGGCAACCAGGACTTGTCGGCCCGCACCGAAGAGCAGGCCAGCTCCCTGGAGCAGACCGCCGCGTCAATGGAGGAGCTGGGAGCGACCGTGCGCCAGAACGCCGACAACGCGCAGCAGGCCAACCAGCTGGCGCAGAGCGCCTCGCAGGTTGCCGAGCAGGGCGGACAGGTCGTGGCGCAGGTCGTCGACACGATGCGCGGCATCAGCGACAGCTCCAGGCGCATTGCCGACATCATTGCCGTGATCGATGGCATTGCGTTCCAGACCAACATCCTGGCGCTCAACGCAGCCGTGGAGGCGGCTCGTGCGGGCGAGCAGGGCCGCGGCTTTGCCGTGGTCGCGGGAGAAGTGCGCACCCTGGCCCAGCGCAGCGCCGAGGCCGCCAAGGAGATCAAGACCCTGATCACGGACAGCGTGGAGCGGGTCGAGCGCGGCACCAGCCAGGTGGACCGGGCCGGGCAGACCATGAACGAGATCGTGACCAGCATCCGCCGCGTCACGGCCATCATGACCGAGATCAGCGCCGCCAGCACCGAGCAGAGCGCCGGCGTGGGGCAGGTGGGCGAGGCCGTGACCCAGATGGACAGGGTGACCCAGCAGAACGCCGCGCTGGTGGAGCAGATGGCGGCGGCGGCCGACAGCCTGAGTCATCAGGCCCGGCAGCTGGTCGAGTCGGTGAGCGTGTTCAAGGTGGCGTAAGCCTCGCTCAAGGAAGGCGAGTGCGCCTAGGCCGTCAGCAGCGAGGCCGTCAACACGTCGGCCGGCAAGGTGGCGGCCGCCTGCCCGACGGTGCGCCGGATCAGGCCGAGATCGACGGCGGGCTCCAGGTCCGCCGGCCGTCCATGCGCGCCGGTAGGCTCGGCGTGCAGCCCGCCTGAATCGCGCGCCAGCTTGAACTGCCCGCAGCAGTTGCGGCAATAGATGAGCTGGCCGGCCTGGCTCTCGCGCGTCAGGGCCAGGGTCGGGCCGCAGCTCGGGCAGCTTTGCAGGGGAATGCCTTCGTCGCTGTGGCCGGCCACGTGGAGCAGCTGCGCGTCGCTGCCCAGCGCGATCAGCGCGTCGGCAAAGCGCGCGTCGAATTGCCGGCCTTTTTCCGCGTCGATGAGGGCCAGGGCCTTCTCGATGGGCATGCCGGCGCGGTAGGGCCGGTGGCTGGTCATCGCGTCGAAGGCGTCGCATACGCCGACGATCAGGGCCATGTCCGGGATGTGCGGTGCGGCAAGTCCTGACGGGTAGCCGCAGCCGTCGGGCCGTTCATGGTGCAGCAGCACGGCGTCGTGGACCAAGGCGGCCAAGGGATGGCCCGCCAGCATGCGCTCGCCCATGCCGGGATGGGTCTTGATGACTTCGTACTCTTCCTCGCTGAGCTTGCCGGTCTTGCGCAGGATCGCGTCGGGCACGCCGATCTTGCCCAGGTCATGCAGGAAGCCGCCCAAGGCGATGCGTGCAGCCACGGCGCCGCCCAGGTCCGAGCGCTCGGCCACCAGCTGCGCATAGCGCGAGACCCGCCAGAGGTGGCCGCCCGTGTAGGGGTCGCGCGCCTCCACGAACCAGGCCATGGTCAGCAGGCTGGCCAGCAGGGCCTGCGTCTTGGGGTCCATAGGGGTTCCGGCTTCAGCGGGGGCAGGCCCGCCCCTGGTGATTGCGCGGCCTGCTTTGCGCCACCAGCTCATGGGTCCGGCCTCAGTGCTGGGTCAGCCGGAACGTGCCGATCACCTCGGCCAGGCGCTGCGCCTGATTCTTCAGGCCCTCGGCGGCGGCGGCCGATTCCTCGACCAGCGCCGCGTTCTGCTGCGTGACCTGGTCGAGCTGGTTCACGGCGG
>Ga0213872_10000418_pt1 | contig 34827 bp, 30 predicted proteins | sample VelepicomBERX_R2_FD_160071 | JGI IMG/M metagenome (GOLD analysis project Ga0213872, IMG submission 160071) | Rhizosphere microbial communities from Vellozia epidendroides in rupestrian grasslands, the National Park of Serra do Cipo, Brazil - RX_R2 | ecosystem: Host-associated > Plants > Roots >... | reverse complement strand
GTCCCAGTGCTCCAGCGCGATACGAATGCGGCGCACCACCATATAGCTGCCATCGCGCATCCACTGCGGGCCTTCGTCACCCACCCAGACGAACTTGTCCATCAGGGGTTTGGTGGTCGCCGGGTTAGCTGTACCATCCTTGAAGCCCATCAGGTTGCGTGGTGTGCCCTTGCTGCCATCGCCACTGAACCCGGTCTGCGCCCATTTCACCTTGGCAGTGCCATAGGCGAGGCGTACCAGCTGGCGCACTGCATGGAAGGCAACCTGCAAGTCATCAGCGCACGCCTGAATGCTCAGATCGCCGCCCGTCTTTTCAGGAATCAGCTGATCGCCATTGAAACGTGGCAGATCGACAAAGGCCTCCGGTCGACGGCTAGCCAGACCGTAGCGGTCGACGCCGTCCTTGGTGAAGAGACCCGGCCCGAAACCGAAGGTCACCGTCAGCCGCGCCGGCGAGAGGCCGATCGCGTCGCCCGAATCCCCTGGGGCAGCCTCCGGGTCGTCGCCAAAGGGCGCCACCGGTTCGCCGCGCGCCAAGCGTGCAGCCCCGTCCGTCCAGCGCTTCAGCAGCGCAATCACATCGTCGCGCTGCGTGGTTTCCAGATCGAGTGCGACGAAGTAGGTGTGCTGTTGTGCTGGCGTCGTGATGCCGCTTTGATGCACACCGTAGAAGGGCTCCATCCCCTTGCCGACTACCGCATGGTCAGCTGCCTTTGCGGCCGCCTGGGCCACGCCCTGACTGCCCAACACGCCAGAGACCAGCGCCATGCCGCCGGCAGAGCCGAGGAAGCCCCGGCGGGACAAGCCCGATTTCTTGTCGTCGTCCATGCTCATTGCGCCAATACGAGCGTATTGACGTCGTCCTCCACATAATAGAATCCACGGCCATCCGGCGTCATGGCCAAGCCAAACAGATCGCCGTTACCGGGCGGGGTCTGCGCCTTGTTGGCATCGATCCAGCGCGAATACAGCTGCTTGCCGGCCACCGGGTCGATCTCCACTACCTTGCCGTTCAGGCCATTGGTCACCAGCAAATGCCCAAGCGGCGTGGTCGTCATCGCCAGGGGCCGAGACAACATCCCGCCTTCGGTCACCACGCTTCCCGTGCCGCCGCTTGAAGTACGGTGCAAGGCATCATCGATCACCACGATGCGGTTCGCGAGCGCGTCAGACACATACAGCTTGCCCCCCTCGCCCAGCGCGAGACCGGTCGGGCCGACCAGAAAGACGCTCTTGTCAGCCTGCTCGCCGAATCCATCCGCCACCACCGTCTTGCTAGTGATTTGCGGTGCCTTGCCCTCGGGGATGCTCAGCTCGACGCGCAATACCGTGGCCTTGTTCACGACAGGTGGCTTGCCGTTAGCCGAGCCGACGCCGAAACCGGCGTTGCTCAGAAACAAGGTTGCCGTCGTGCCATTGTCCACCACCGCCATATTGCCCCAAGGGTCGTTGATCAGCTCGTCGGCCACCACCTGGTTCACCTTGCCGTTCGCATCCAGCACGATCAGGCAGCCTGCACCCTTCGAATCTGTCAGACCATCGTTGCTAGGCGTACTACCCACTACCACCCAGCCCGACTTGAGCACTGCCAAAGCCGTACCGAGACCGACGCCACCCGGGCACCCCGGCAGCTCATGCGAGAGCTGGGCGAACGTCGTCAGGCGTTTGGTGCTTGGGTTGTAATCGACGATCGTCGTGCCCGTACCTTGCAGATTCGTAGTGTTGTTGAAATTGGTGATCAGCACGTCACCCTGCGTCAGCTTGCCTACCGTCGCGGGCGCAACCACGACTGCGTATGGGTTCAGATCGCCGTTGTCAGGGATCGTCGACGTCAGCGTGGTGTGTTTCTTGATCATCGGCAACAGGCCCGCTGCCGATTCTTCCGCATAACCCATGCCACACGCAGCCACTGCGATCAATGCTGCAGTCATGCGATAAAAGCGGCCCGTATTCAACCATTGCGCCATTGCGCCTACTCCTTTGCTAGGGGGAATCGCCCCGAAGATCGTTACACTCGCATCGCCCCGCTTGGGCGGGGTCGCGATCAGAATGAAATATTTGTCCGCACGCCCAGCACCAGCTCATTGCCAATCTTCTGAGTGCCGCTTGCGTTATTCGGATTCACGATGCCCGCACCTGGGTTGACCACGTACTGCACATCGCCCTGCACCTGCCACCAAGGATTGACCTGATATTGATAAGTCGCCTCGACAAAGGTCTCGCCACTGCGCACCGGCGTATTCACACCACTGAATTGAACAGCATCGCGATCCAGCGCGCGGGCGCCAGAGCCTACACGGGCATAACCCAAACCCAACCCCACTGAATCGTTGTCGCGCCCTTGGAACGGCTCCTTGAGCACAAGACCGGTATTGATGCTGAAGCTCAATTGGTTGCGATCACCGGGCGCCGCCATAGCACGGGCGAATACGCCCAGGCCCTGTTGGCTGCCCGGCTTGTCTTCCCACACCAGCTGATCGGCGACGGCATAGACGCTATAGTTACCGCGGTGCTGCTCGGCAGCGCCCTGGCTTGCCGGGTCAGCAAGCGAACGGCCGTCCACCCCCCAACGCTGGTCGGCAAAACTGGCGTTGTGATACCAGAAACCAAGCTTGTAAGTACCGGGCAAGCTGCTCGACACCTGGTCACCCGACTCGACCGCACCATCGCTCGGCTGGTTGCTGTATTGGAGTTCCGTCACCCACAAAGCGCCACCGTGCAGACTGAATGCAGTACCGTGCTTGTTGCCATCACCCGCCGCCGTCGGATCACCATCGTATACGCCAGTCAGCAGCGTCAGCGCCCCTGTCGGGCGCACACGCAGACGTGCACCGACAGCCGACATTGGGTAGGCCGGGCCACCCGCAGGCATGTCGTAGGAAGGCACAGCAGGCCAGCCCATCATCGTATTCACGAAGAGGCCGCTGTATTGGCTGACCATGAACTCCTGATCGATACTTTGCTGACCCAGCTTCAGGTCGACATGGTTATTGAGGAAACCCTGCTGATACCACAGCTCCCACAAGCGAGCACCGCGATCTGCCTCAATGCCGCTGGCTGTCTGCAAGGTGTTGAGGTTCAGCGCACTCAAATTGGAACCATGCACATGCAAGGCACTGATATTGAAACTGCCATCTGCAATGCCAAACGCCCTTGCCGCATCAACCCCCAGCGTAACAGTGGTCAGGCCATCGTAATAGAAGCCGTGCTGAACGCCACCGCTGACGTTGCCCAGGTATTCGCTGGTTTCGGTGATACCGAGTGTAATGCCGTCACGCCCCAGCGCCGTACGCAGGCCACCCATATCGCCCAGTAAGTTGCCGCGATTCCGCCATCCTGTCCATTGTCCTATCGGTGCAGCCTGAATGCTGCGATCCAGCTCCTCTGCCAAGGCCGAAGCACTCAGCAGGGCCAGACAAGCCCAAATGGCACTCCATCGTGGCTTTCGCCCCGTTGTGCGATGCATCTGCATACCCTCGAATTGATCTTCTGATTGGCGCGATGCGCGAGTGAGTGACACACATCACAACCTACGCAAGCAACCACGACATGATTGAGAACTATTCTCATAATCAGTTTAACAAGAATAGGAATGGTGTCAATAATGAGATGTATTCTTATTAACCGTCTTAGCCGATTTGCCAGCGATCGCAGTCCTGACGACATTCACTTGGGTTCGCCAGCGGGATTTGAGCTTGGCCAAAGCAGCCGAACAATGGCAGCACACGGAACACGGCAAGCGCTTAGCCGGCGCGCAGGGTATTGCAGCATTTGCCCAACGAGGCGTTCAGGCGGGCAGCATAAAGGGCTGCCCGTGCTCAGTGGTATCAGTGATCCCGCTTCTCGTGCTCGACCGGTTTCGGGCAATTGCCGTCCTTGTCGCAGCCGATCAGGCGTTGGAAGAAAGTCCGGTTGTCGGGCTTGGTATCCGCTTCAGGCTTCTTCTCTTCTGCTGCGGGCTTCGGCGCCGGCGCAGGCGGGTGTACTGGCTGCGCACTGGCATCGATACCTGCATCATGCGGCTTTGCGGTCGTCTTGGTTTGTTTTTGCCGCGCAGGCGTTGTCGCCTTAGGCTTGTGTTCGGCATCACTCGACGCCGTTACTGTGTCACCCTTTTGCGGTGCGACCTTATCGCGCTCGCGCGGGCTGACATCCGTCACCGGCGCACTGACTGGTGCCGACGTGACCGGCGTAGGCGCCGGAGCCCCCGCACTCGATGTACTCATCACCGGTACTTTGACTTCCGGCAACGGTGCCGCATTCACCTGCGGCGAAGGGGCCAACGGCTGCACAGCCGCGGTTGACCGAGGCGCTTCCATCGTCTTGGACTGCATGGCGTAGATGGCCACGCCACCAAACAGCACGCAGGCTGCTGCCGCAACCCACATCCAGACAGGCTTACGCTCGGCCGCCGGCTTTGGGGGTTCCACCAAGGGGCCGGAGTCTTCCGTCGTTGGCGTAGCGGTCGCTGCTTCGTCTTTCGCTTTGCCCGCGATGGTGCGCAAGGCGGCACGCGCGTCTCGCGCGGTTTGAAAACGCTGCTCCGGTTTCTTCTCCAGACAGCGCATCACCAGATTGGCCAGTGCTTCCGACACATCCGGGTTGATCATGCGGATATCGTCGACCGGCTCATGCAGGATCTTGTAGGCGATACTCGCTACATGGTCGCCATCGAACGGCTTACGGCCAGTCAGCAACTCATACAGCACGATGCCGGCCGAAAAGATGTCGGCCCGGCCATCCACCTTCTTACCTTCTACCTGCTCGGGCGCCATATGCCGTGGCGAGCCGATCAGTGCCCCAGGGCGGGTCAGATCGCTCGCTGGGAGCTGAGCAATGCCAAAGTCGGTGATCTTCAGGCGGCCATCGGCCGTCAGCATCAGGTTGGCAGGCTTGATATCGCGATGCACGACGTCATGCTCGTGCGCGTACGCGAGCGCAGAAAACAATTGGTCGGCCACCTTCTGCACACGGCCAATCGACAGGCGAACGCCCCCGTCGATCAAGGTCTGCAGTGATTTGCCTTCGACGTACTCCATGGCGAGGAAGGCATAGCCATCCGCATCGCCACAGTCAAACATGGTGATGATGCCAGGGTGATTCAGCCGTGCTGCCGATTTGGCCTCCTGCTGCAGGCGCGCCGCATACTCGGCACGCTCCTCGTCGCTCAGGTTGAGCCTAAGGACTTTCAGCGCAACAGTGCGATCAAGTCTCTCGTCAGTCGCACGGTAGACGACGCCCATCGCGCCTTTGCCTAGCTGACTGTCGATCCGGTAGTGGCCTAGTTTCTGCATCCGCTTATTTTAGCGCGCCGATGGTGACGTCATTGTTGTGGTTTTAACCGTTGCCAAACATAAAATTTGGTGCATATGCCGCAACAACCCTCAAATCATTTGCCAAACAAGCCCTTGAGCAGGTTCAAAGGCGTCGGCGCAGACGGCTTTTCAGTCGTCTCGTTCGCGTCCTTGTCTGGCCCAGCATGCGGTTCGCCGCCCATTTTACCTGCACCCGGCATACCCAGCATCGTCATTGCAACTGATTTCAGGCGAAGTTTGACAGCCCACTGCGGTTCCCAGACCTGTTTTGGGTCCTTTGGACGCGGAGGATAGGCCATGTTCAACTCGTCGCCAAATGCAATCATGCGCAACACGCCGCTTTTCGCCAAAGCCTCTTTGGGGATTGCACATTGTGTCACCTTGGGGGCCAACAATACTTTCTCTTTCAACCAGCGATCAATCGACGCGTTGGGCTGGTAGTCCAAAAGGCCAAACCCCATGTCGGGCAACTCGCTCGATGTCCAGACCACGGTCTCACCTTCACCGCGCGGCCCCATGCTCGCGAGAAAATACGCACGCGCATTCGGGATGGCTTGCCATTCTGTGACTGTCGCATTCCCGTCGTCATGCTGGGTCAGCGCAATGGGCGCCATGATATCGTGCGCTTCATCGATCGAAAACTTGAACCCTGCCGGTAAGCCATCGCCCGTCACGGTATGCTCACCGACCAACGACGCACCATCGGGCACTGGGCGATTGTCCTGCTTGTTCGGCCAGATGGGCTGGCCCGGCGTGCTATGCGTCCCCTTGCTGGTCGCACGCCGGCTTTCAAAGAACTTGGCAAAGTCGTCGGGCTGGGCCGTCGCCATATCGAGCACCCGGGGTTGCCCTCTGCGCACTTCTGCACCACATCCCCAATAGAGATACATCTTGCCCTTTGGCTTATGAACTTCCGGAGCAGGTTCGGTTTCTTCTTCCTTGGTCGATTTTTGCGGAGGCGGCAACGGCACAACCTGGCCCTCTGGGCTGACCAGCTTCAAGCTCGGTGCCAGCTTGCTGCCCTCTGGCACCAGTTGCGTCGCCTCTTGCAGCCCCGGGTTGGTGCGCGATAGCAGCGTCACATCGACCCATTGCCCAGCCCCCATGCTCATCCGCGTTTTGCCAAAGGTATTGCCCCCGCCTTTGCCACCAAACAACCCACCCAGCATGCCACCGCCCATGCCCGAAGGCATGCCCGGCATATTGCTGGCACTGGTCGATACATCGATCCACAGCTGATTCTGCGGCGGCTTGGTCGGCTGTTCAGCCGCTCCCGCGCTCAACGCAATACAAACGATCCACCAGCGACCTTGCGAGAAAGCGATCTGCATGTGCGTCTCCTGGTACGTTGTATACCAATAGCATATATCGCTGCGCGAGGCACACCCGATCCCTCTGCTACCCGAATACGTTCGCGCGAAACAACACTTTCGCGACCAGATAGCCTCACTTGCGGGCGCCACACGCCTGATCGCGCCGCCCCCAAAAGTGAACGAAGCTGCTGTTGGCAAAGGAAATTTTCAGTATAGGCAATATCCAGGTCACGACATGTTTCGCCGGGACATCAACTGAATCGACGTACGATTCAAAAGCCTCAAATCGACTGCGCATCGTTGCGGATAAAGCGTCATAATTGCACTGTGTCGCAGGCAAGCATCGCGAACGAATTGCAATCTCGCGCATCAGATTCAGACGACTCATACGACAACCGTATTGTGAACAACGCATTCCACGCACCTTTCGCCGCACCTTCGCTCATCGACCGCTTCGGTCGACGGATCGACTATGTGCGCGTCAGCGTGACCGATCGATGCGACCTGCGGTGCAATTACTGCCTGCCCAAAGGCTTCAAAGGGTTTGAAGAACCGTCGCACTGGCTGACGTTCGATGAAATCGAGCGGGTCATCGGCGCATTTGCGCGGCTTGGCGTCGGTCGCGTACGCCTCACCGGCGGCGAGCCGCTGTTGCGACGTGGTCTGCCTGACCTGGCCGCCCGGTTGACGGCACTGCCCGGCCTGCACGACCTTTCGCTTTCGACCAACGCCACCCAGCTTGCGCATCAAGCGCAGGCATTGCATGTCGCAGGCGTACGTCGCCTGAATGTCAGCCTGGATTCCCTGCAGGCCGAGCGCATCACGCAGGTCGCAGGTCGCGATGTTTTGCAGCAAGTGCTGGAAGGCCTCGACGTCGCACGTGCGGAGGGCTTTACGCCGATCAAGATCAATATGGTGGTGCAAGCGGGTATCAATGACGACGAAATCGATGCCATGGTCAGCTACTGCCGGCAGCAAGGGTTCGTGCTGCGCCTGATCGAGACCATGCCTGTCGGTGATACGGGCCGCAGCGCAGCCTTTGCCGATCTGCAGCCGACGATCCAGCGATTGGCGATCGAGCACGGCCTCTCGCCGTCTGCCATCGAGCTGGGCGGCGGCCCCGCACGGCACTGGCGTAGCCCGGAAGACGGCTTCACGCTTGGTTTCATCACCCCAATGTCGCAGCACTTCTGCGCCACCTGCAATCGCGTCAGGCTGAGTGTCGACGGTACGCTCTACCTGTGCCTGGGCCAGAACGAGAAACTCGCCTTGCGCCCCTTGCTGCGTGGCGGCATTGACGATGCCGGCCTCGAAGCGGCCATCCGCGAAGCGATTGAACTCAAACCCGAGCGCCACGAATTCCGCGAACGCCCCAACCAGGTGATTCGCTTCATGTCCCACACCGGCGGCTGAGGCCGCCCGACGCCATTTTCATGACGAATCAAGCCAATCTTCTCGCCTTCGACGAGGCGCTGAGCCGCTTGCTCACCGCAGCGTATCCGACCCATGCGAGCGAAACGCTCTCCTTGACTGAGGCAGATGGCCGCATCCTGGCGGCAGATGTCCATGCTCCGATCAGCGTCCCGGGTTTCGACAACAGCGCAATGGATGGCTACGCGCTGCATATTGCCGACTTCAACTCACCACCCACCCATTTCCCGGTCACGCAGCGCATCGCAGCCGGGCAATCGGGCGAGGCATTGCCTCTCGGTGAAGCCGCACGCATCTTTACGGGCGCGCCGATTCCGGCGGGTTGCAATGCCGTCGTGCCACAGGAGGACGTTCAGGTCCGCGAGGACGGTATCGCGCTCACCACGCCAGTGCGGCCCGGCCAGCATATCCGCCGTATCGGCGAGGACATCGCCGTGGGGAGCGTAATCCTCGCAGCGGGTCGCCGGCTCACACCGCAGGATATCGCCCTCGCCGCATCGGTGGGCCATGCAACGCTGGACTGCCATCGTCGTTTGCGTGTCGCCCTACTCTGCACCGGAGACGAGCTGGCGCGGCCGGGCGAGCCGCTGCCCCCCGGCGGCATCTATAACTCCAACGCCTACTCGATTGCCGCACTGGTTCGCCGCCTGGGCTGCGACATCGCAGACCTCGGCCGCGTGGCCGATACGCGCGACGCCACGGTGGCCGCCTTGCGTCAGGCCGCCCAGTCGCACGATGTGGTCATCACCTGCGGCGGCGTGTCGGTCGGCGAAGAAGACCATGTCAAGGCTGCGGTGGCCGAACTGGGCCAGCTCGACCTGTGGCGCATCGCCATGAAGCCCGGCAAACCGCTTGCCTTCGGCAAGATCATGGATGCCGACTTCATTGGCCTGCCAGGCAACCCCGTCAGTGCATTTCTGACCTTCTGCCTACTCGCCCGTCCCTTTTTGCTGAAGCGCCAGGGCGCGACGGTCGCACATCCCGAACGCCTTGCCGTCTCGGCCGGTTTCGAACGCTTGCGTGCAGACAATCGCCGCGAATTCCTGCGCGCACAATTGACGGTCGATACCCAAGGCGCACTCACCGCCATCCCCCACGTCAACCAAGGGTCGGCCGTCATGAGCGGCCTGAGTTGGGCCGATGGCTTGATCGACGTCGCAGCGGGCGAGACCATCCAGCTTGGTCAACTGGTTCAATACTTGCCCCTCAGCGCACTGATTAACTGACCCGGAGCCCCAATCACGTGTCGCAATCTGTCGAAACCATTACCTTATCGCACGGCCCAGCCCCGATCGGACCATACAGCCATGCGGCTTGCGTAGGCGATTTCATCACCCTTGCCGGCACTGCAGGCGTAGACCCGGCCAGCGGCCAACTGGCGGGCAATGATACCTACTCCCAGGCGCGGCAGATCCTGGCCAACTTCGTTGTGATGCTGGCCGCTGCAGGCTCCGATCTCGACCATGTGATGCACATCAATGTATTCATGAAGCAAGTGGAAGACTTCGACGCGATGAACCGCGCCTATGTCGAAGCCTTGGGCGAACATCGACCGACGCGTACCGTCATCGGGGTCCATGCACTACCCAAGCCTGGCGCCTTGCTGACCATGGACTTGACCGCTGTCAAACGAAAGCCCACAGCATGAGCGAAGGTAGCTTGCGTATCCATTTGCGCTATTTCGCACGCCTGCGTGAACAATTCGGCCGCGACGGCGAGACCCTCGATCTGCCACCCGGCATCGAAACCGTGGCGGGGCTCGTCGCACATCTCGCCGCCCGAGGCGAAGTATGGGCCGCCGAACTCGCGGGCGACCGTGTGTTCCGCGTTGCGGTCGACCAGGATATGGTCGGTTTTGGTGCCCTCCTGCATGCGGGGGCAGAGGTCGCCATCTTCCCCCCTGTGACCGGAGGCTAAGGCGATGTCACTCCCGCCAACCGACATCCGCATCACCGTCCAGCCCGAGGATTTCGACCTCGCGGCGGAGCTTTCGGCCATGCGCCAGGCGGACCGTGGCATTGGTGCCGTCGCCGCGTTCGTCGGCCTCGTACGCGATTTGAATCTGGCTGCCGATGTCACCGCGCTGGAACTAGAACACTACCCGGGCATGACCGAACGTGCACTGCACACGATCTGCGACGAAGCGGCCGTACGCTGGCCGCTGCATGCGGTGCGGGTCATCCACCGGGTGGGCAAGCTGCACCCCGGCGACCAGATCGTGCTGGTACTGACCGCCTCGGCGCACCGCCATGCGGCCTACGAATCGAACGCCTTTGTCATGGACTACCTGAAAACCCGTGCGCCGTTCTGGAAAAAGGAATGGACGCCCGACGGCCCACGCTGGATCGAAGCCCGCGAAAGCGATCAATCCGCTGCAACGCGTTGGCACGACATCGTCGCCCATACCTATGGCAACACCGATCACGACTGACCTACCGGCCTATGAGGCCATCATCCTGGCCGGCGGCCAAGGTAGCCGCATGGGGCACGTCGAGAAAGGGCTGCAAGTCTGGGGCGGCAAACCGCTCTTTCGCCATGCCCAGGCCCTGCTGGCCCACCAATCCCCCCCCCCGCATCGAATCTGGCTCAATGCCAACCGACACAGCGAGACCTACGCGCTGTGCGGATTGACGGTGATCGCAGACAGCCGTGCAGGTTTTGCGGGGCCACTGGCCGGCATGGAAGCGGGGCTCCAGGCCTGCACGCTGCCTTGGTTGCTGTGCATTCCCTGCGACATGCCCCTGCTGCCCATCGACCTGGCCGCGCGCCTGTTTGCGGCAGTCGCCACTGGCGCACCGGCCGCCTACGCGGTCGCGGCCGACCGAGTCCAGCCGGTATGCTGCCTGCTGCCGCGCACACTACTGCCGTCGCTCACCGCAACGCTTGATGCCGGCCATGGCAAGGTCATGGGCTGGCTAAGCGAGGTCGGTGCCGTACCGACCGCCTTCGACGATGCGCGCCCCTTCCGAAATTTCAATACCCTTGCCGATTTGCAAGGGTCTTCCGAGTCCACGCCATGAGCAATCCTTTAACGCATTTCGACGACGCCGGCCAGGCCCATATGGTCGATGTCGGCAACAAACCCGAATCCCATCGGCAGGCCATCGCCGAAGGCATCGTCGTCATGGCCCCCGCAACCTTCGCCTTATTGGCGAGTGGCGACGCCAGCAAGGGCGATGTATTGGGCGTGGCTCGCCTCGCCGGCATTATGGCGGCCAAGAAGACCGGTGAGCTGATCCCCCTTTGCCACCCGCTGCCGTTGACGCATGTCGCGGTCGAATTCGTACTGGACGCCACCGCTTCGCTGGTTAGCTGCATCGCCACCACCGAGACCGTCGGTCGCACAGGTGTAGAGATGGAAGCAATGACGGCCGTATCGGTCGCGTTGCTGACCATTTACGACATGTTGAAAGCGGTCGACCGGGGCATGACACTGTCGGCCATTCGGCTGCTTGAAAAACGCGGCGGGAAATCCGGCCATTGGCAGCGAGCTTGATCTGCCAACCGGTATGAAAAATGGGGCCTGTGCGCCCCATTTTTTCGTGTGAATACACCCACTACCCACCTATCGAAGGTCGTGGTGGTCGTAGGTGATGCGTCCCCTGCTTTAACCAGCCCGCCAGTGCGTCACCCGGCATGGGCTTAGACACATAAAAGCCCTGCCCCACGTCGCAACCCAAGAGGCGCACCAGTTGCCAGTCGGATGGGTTCTCCACGCCTTCCGCGACCGTGGTCAGATGCAGCTTTTTGCCCATTTCGATCGTACTTTGCAGCATCACATGCAGATGCGGCTTTTCGGACGCACCATGGACGAGCGAGCGGTCGATCTTGAGTTCGGTAAACGGGATACGCGACAGCTGCTGCATGGATGAGAAGCCCGTTCCGAAGTCGTCAATCGACAGGCCAAAGCCTTTCAAGCGCAGGCGCGCCAAGGTGCCGAGCGACAAAGCGAGGTCAGACATCACCGCCGTTTCAGTAATCTCCAGCAGCAGGTATTTCGGCTCGATGCCGATTCGGCTCGTCACCGCTGCGATGCGGTCGGCGAGGTCGGGTGTCGACAGCGATTTGGCCGAGAGATTGACCGCCACGCTGATGCTCAGGCCACGCGCATGCCAGTCGCGCAATTGCTTGAGCGCGGTCTCCAGTACCCAATCGGTCAGCTCATCGATCACGCCTTGCTCTTCGGCAATCGGGATGAACTCTGCTGGCGCGACCAAACCGTAGCTGGGGTGCTGCCAGCGTACCAGCGCCTCGACGCCGCGCATCACGCCGGAGTGGGTCGTCACCTTGGGCTGAAAGTGCAGCACCAGCTGACGCTGCGCAATTGCACTGCGTAATTCTGCTGCATTGATCCGCCGCTCGTTATTCTGCGTACCGACGGGTCCGTCGTCGGGCTGAAAACGCGCGATCAGGGTATTCAGGTTGTCATAGGAAAGGGGCTTCTGGGCGATGCCCAGTACCGTGAGGCCATGCTCCTGCGCCATCGTCTCGACGGTCGACAGCAGTGTCGTTTCGCGACCGGATACCACGATGATGGCCTGCACCAGATGCCGCTCCGCGATATGGCGGATCAATTCAACCCCATCCATATCCGGCATCTCGAGATCGGTCACCAGAATGTCGGGCAGTGTCCCCTGTGCCAGCACGTCCAGCGCGTGGCGACCGTTTTCAGCCTCCAGCGTCTTGCCGACGCCCAGGTTCGCCAGCAAATCGAGCGCGTGCAGTCGCTGCACCGCGCTGTCCTCCACCACCATCACACACAAGTCCGCGTTGCCGGTCATTCCCATACCTCAAAGCCAGTGCACTCGAACCAACATGGCGCGTCAATCCCGCTATCAGATCGTCCGTCCACCGCCACGCTCTATCCAGCTCGTCAGGTCGTCCAACGAAACCACGTTTTCCGCCGCACCCAGGCGGATTGCCTCCTTCGGCATGCCAAATACGATACAACTGTCTTCATCTTGCGCGATCGTCGCGCAGCCGGCGTCGCGCATCTCTTTCAAGCCCTTGGCCCCGTCGTCGCCCATGCCGGTCATGATCACCCCAAGCGCATTGCGCCCAGCGCATTTCGCCATCGACCGAAACAACACATCGACCGAGGGCCTGTGCCGGCTGACCAGCGGCCCGGCCACGACTTCCGCGTAATAATAGGCCGGCGCACGTTTCACCATGAGGTGCATACCGCCCGGCGCGATCAACGCCTTGCCGCGTGCCAGCCGATCATTGTTCGCAGCTTCCTTCACTTCGATGCGGCACAAGTCATTCAGCCGTGCCGCAAAGGTGCTCGTAAACTTCTCCGGCATATGTTGCACAATCACCAAGGCCGGGCACTGTGGCGATAGCTTGGGTAGCAATTGCTCCAGCGCTTGCACGCCACCCGTCGATACTCCGAGCGCCACCACCCGCTCGGTCATGCCCACCACCGGCACGCCAACCGGCGCATCCAGAATCGCGTCGGCCGTCAGCTTCGGCGACTGCATTTTTTCGGTGACAAAGGACACCGGCGAAGGTGGCCTGCAGTCGGTCGCCGGGGCAACAGCGGGCGTCGTAAGGCTTGTCGGCTTCAAGAGCCGCATCCGACTCGACGCCGCATACGCGGCCCGGATCGCGCAGACCAAATCGCCAGAGCTATCTTGCAGGAAATCACGTACCCCGATAGAGGGCTTGGTAATAATACCGAGCGCACCAGCCGACAATGCGTCGAGCGTCACCGCCGCACCTTTTTCCGTCAGGCTGGAACAAATCACCACCGGCGTCGGCCGCTCGCGCATCAGCTGCTTGAGGAAGGTGATGCCATCCATGCGCGGCATCTCGATATCGAGCACGAGGACATCGGGCCACTGCAGGTTCATGCGCTCGCGCGCGAAGATAGGGTCGGCCGCCGCACCGATCACGTTGATATCGGGCTCGCGGCCCAACTCTGCAGTCATGACCTGCCGCACGACAGCAGAATCATCGACGATCAATACATTGATGGGCATTTGCCCCCCTGTCCCAGGGTCTGTTGACGTTTGTTTAGCGGTCGCGCTGAACAAACGTCAACAGACCCTGGCTATTTTTTCGGCCGTTTTTGCGAAGCGTCAGGTAAAGCCTGTGGCTGAAAGCGAACCCAGACATCACCATTGGCGACATCGAATACGATGTGCCGATGGCCATGACCGGCCAAATGCTCGCGCGATAGCCTAAATCCATGCGTTGCCAGCCAGCTCTTTGCAAATTCGATATTACGCTCACCTACCGGCGGCAGGCGGTTGCCCCCTTCTAGCAGCAGCTGCCCTCCCCCGAACATCTTGACCTGGTAGTCCGCCGGCAGGGTGCCGGCAGCTTGAATATAGTGCATCACCTGGGCGAACGCTTCCTCGCCATACCGACCGTCGAGCGCATCATCAAGACGCGGCTTGTTGCGCGAACGATGCGGAATCAGAAAATGACACATCGCGCCGACCTTCAACCTGGGATGCCACCACGTAACGGCCACGCACGAACCTAGCAAGGTTCGGATGCGGGTCTCGCTGTCGCCGAAATAGACTTCTCCCGGCTGCAGGAAGATGTCGATCTGAAAGCTCACGGACTCGCCTTGCGATAGATGGTCGGCATGATCTGCTCCAGGCCATCGGGCAGGCCGATCAGCGATTCCGCATGACCGACGACAAGCCAGCCACCTGGCTTCAAGCGCGACAGAATGCTGCGCACGACGCGACGCTTGGTTTCCGCATCAAAATAGATGATCACGTTACGCAACATGATCAGGTCAAAGAACCCGATCTCGGGCAAGGGCGCCACCAGGTTGATCTGAGCCAGCGTTACGCGTTCACGCAGGCGCCGCTCCACCAGGAAATGCCCCGCGTAGGCCGCCGTCCCTTTCAGACAATACGCCTTGAGGTATTCAGGCGGGATCGCCTTGGCCCGCTCCATCGGATACAGTCCGCGCCGCATAGTCGCGAGCACCCGCGACGAAATATCGGAGGCCACGACTTCCCAGGGCGCCTTTTCCCCTAGGGTCTGTGCCAGCACCATGGCAAGCGTATAGGGTTCTTCACCATTGGCGCAGGCCGCGCTCCAGGCTCGTAAGGGTTTGTCGACGAACAGGGGCAGTAGATGAGTGGCAATCGCCTCAAAATGCTTCGGTTCGCGAAAGAAATACGATTCGTTGGTCGTGATCAGGTCGATCGCGATCTGTCGCTCTTGCCGATCGCCACCTTCGTCGATCAGTGCGAAATAGGCGGTGAAATTATCGACCCCGCAATCGCGTAGCCGACGTGCCAAACGGCCTGCCAGCATGGCCTTTTTGATCGGTGCCAGGTGGATGCCGGTCAGTTTGTCGACAAGCGTCTGGTATAGCGCAAACTCCCGGTCGCTCATCTGGGCCGGTTCAAAGCTGAATGACGGCGCGCGGTCAGCCATCCACGCGACCGTCGGTATCCACCGCGGCGAGCTCAGCCATCTCGTCGATGGACAATACATGCTCTAGCGCCAGAACGATGACAAAGCGCTCGCCAAGCTTGCCCATGCCGCGAATAAACTCTGCCCGCAGTCGGGCACCAAAGGCCGGAGCGGGTTCGATGTTCTCAGGGGGCAGCTCCAGTACCTCGTCCACCGCGTCGACAATCACGCCCAGGTCATGCCAATTGTCCCCCATCGCTACTTCAACGATCACGATGCAACTGCGCCGCCCGATCTCCGTTGGGCCGCGCCCAAAGCGCACCGCCAGATCGATCACTGGCACCACAGCCCCGCGCAGATTGATGACGCCCCGCAGGAACTTAGGCATCAGCGGCACTTCGGTCAGCCCGCCGTATTCGATGATTTCCTTGATATGCAGGATCTCCAGCGCAAAGGTCTCGCTCCCCAAGCGGAAAGTAAGGTATTGCGGCATTTCCACCGGTTCGACCAAGGCTACCTTGGTGCGTCGGTGCGGTGTCAGCATTTCAGCCATGGCTCTTTCCTGATTGCGGCCCGACACTGCGGCCCTCACCTGCTGGCGCCCGCCACAGAACACGCGCCAGGCGTTCAGAATCGAATGAACTGGGTCTCATCGACCTCTCCTGCCGGTAGCTTCAATTGGCCCGCATGAGGCGGCAAGTTCACCGGATGATGTGTTGGTATCGGCGCTGCCGGCTTAGGCCGAATCGGCATTACCGTCGCAGGCTGCGGTTGCAACATTGGGCGCTTCGCGGCCGCAGGCGTGGCCCGTGGCACCGGTGATTGGGCTGTCGGCCGGGCAGGTGTCACGGTAAAACCCTCCAACAACTGTTTCATCCGCTTGGCCTCGTGATGCAGCTCTTCCGCCGTGGCGGACAGTTCCTCGGCCGAGGCCGCCGTGCCCTGATTCGACTTGCCGAGCAGCGACATCGCAACATGAATCTGGGCGAGGTCCGCCACCTGGGCGCGCCCCGTTGCGCAAATCTGTCCGACGAGCTCGGCAGTACGCTTGATCTCAGGCAATACGCCGTCGAACATACTGCCCGCGCGCGCGGCCAAGGCGTCCGACTCGCCGGCCAGTGCGCCGATCTCGCGCGCCGCCGCCTGGCTTCGCTCCGCCAACTTGCGGACTTCGGCTGCCACCACGGCAAACCCTTTGCCGTGCAGGCCGGCGCGCGCTGCCTCAATGGCTGCGTTCAGGGCCAGTAGATTGGTTTGGTAGGCGATATCGTCGATGACGCAGATCTTCTGCGAAATCTGCCGCATCGCCAGAACTGAGGCGGCCACAGCCTCGCCCCCTTCGGTCGCCGCCTGCGCTGCCCGGCCCGCCAGCTGATCGGTCTGGGTCGCGTGTGCTGCATTGCGCGCGGCCGCTTCCCCCACATTGCCCAAGGTGCTTCCGGTGTGATCGAGCTCGGCTGCCTGCTCGCTGGCATTCTTGGAAAGGGCATTGGCGGCCGACTCGACCTGCATCGCCATGCGCAGATTGGTGGCCGCCGTGTTGTGAAGTTCACCCAGTGTCTGCGTCAGCCGTTGGTTCATGGAGACCAGCGCATCGAGCAGGCTGCCCTCGTACACCACCTGCACGCCCGGCTCCGCATGCATATCGCCGTTTGCCATGCGCCGAGTCATCCGGAGCGCAGCTTCTGGCTCGCCACCCACCAGCCGTGCAAAGTAGCGCGCCACCACGAGGCCCGACAACACCGCGAAGAAGGCGGCACCGATCGCACCCACCAGGATCGTCACCCGATTACGCTGAAACGCAGCCATGCTGTCTTGCTGCAAGGTTTGGGCCTGATCGAACGTCGTTGCCAATGATGCTGCGAGGGCTGCGTCAACACGGCTCAGGTGCTCGGACCAATCGCCTTGATCGCCCCCGGCATCGCTCCGCTTATCGAACTGCAGCGCGATCCGCTGATTGACCGCGGCAACGTACGCCGCCCATTGTTGATCGATCTCTGCCAACTGCTGCGATTGGCTGGCGGTGAGCGCGCCCTGCCGATAATGATCAAGGGCATGTTCGGCGTCGTTCTGCACCGCATGCAACTGGGTCAGCAATGTGCCGCGCACACCCGGGTCGCCCGTCGCGATGGTCGCCTCGACGAGCCGACGATGTGCCAGTGTCTTCGATTGGAGTAGCGATAAACCTTGTAATCTCGCCAACATCTCCTTGCGCTGTATGAGTACATCGTTGCCCCATTGTTGCTCAGCGAACGAGGTATAGAGCCCGACGGCGAGAATGAACATCGCTAGGGCAACAAAGGCCATGAGCAGACGGTGAAAGAAGGGAATCCGGTTGAGCAGGTTCATGGCTCGCTGCCCTCTTCGCTCCGCAAGCGTTTCGGTTCTGGACGCGAGGATATCGAGACGCGCCGGCGTTCGGCCTGTGCTGCACGTTGGATCAGGTCTGGCACATCGAGAATCAATGCCACGGCACCACTCCCCAGGATAGTCGAGCCCCCCAAGCCCTTGACGCCCCGAAAGAGCTGGCCGAGAGGCTTGATGACCGCCTGCAATTCGCCTTCCAGCCGGTCGACCACCATGCCGGCCCTGCTCGTACCGTATTGCACCACCACGATGGCCTCCCGAGCCGACGGGGGCGCATCGATGTCGAAGAGATCGCGCAGGCGCAAGATCGGCAGCACTTCGCCGCGTAGATTCACATAGTGCCGGGGCGCGGCTTCGGATACAGGCAGGTCCAGGCATTCGATTACCAGATCAAGCGGAATGACGAAGGTTGCTGCGCCCACCCCCACTCGGAAGCCGTCGATGATGGCGAGCGTCAGCGGCATGCGCAGCCGCATGATCGTGCCTTGCCCTTCCATCGAGTCGATCTCGATCGACCCTTTGAGGGCCTCGATATTGCGCTTCACTACATCCATGCCTACCCCGCGGCCAGACAGCTGCGTGACCGCTTCGGCAGTGGAAAAGCCCGGTTCAAATACCAGTTGCAAGATCTGCTGATCGCTTAGCACTTCGTCTGCGTCGATCAGGCCGCGCTCGACGGCCCGCGCGCGGATGCGGGCGCGATCCAACCCGCCGCCGTCATCGCCGACCTCAATCACCACGCTACCGGACTCATGATAGGCGTTGAGCCACACCGTACCGTAATCGGGTTTACCACGCGTTCGCCGCACGGCGGGCGACTCGATGCCATGGTCGATCGCATTGCGGACCAGATGCACCAACGGGTCAGCCAGTTTGTCGACCATGGATTTGTCGAGTTCGGTGTCTTCGCCTTCCAGCTCCAGCTGGATATCCTTGTCCAAGTCGCGCGCGGCATCGCGGACCACACGTGGAAAACGATTGAACACATCGCCCACGGGCACCATGCGCAAGGAAAGCGCCTCGTCTCGAATCTGCTCAACGAGCTCGCTCAATGCGGCCACCGCTTCACGCAGCTTGGCCTGGGTGCTGCCCTCAGCAGCCAACTGCGCGGCTGCACCCGAGATGACCAGCTCACCGACCAGGTCGATCAAGCCATCCAACCGCGCCGCATCCACCTTGACTACGCGATGCTCGCGCGTCTTTTGCGCCTGGTGTTCGCGCTGGCGGTCGAGCGCGGCGGCAACAGCCACCGGCGGCACCATTTGTTCTTGGATCAGTAGCGTACCGAGCTGTTTGTGATCGCCTTCGGCCGCCTTGGCGCGCTGTGTTTCGAGAATTTCTTCCAGTTCCTGCGGCGTCAACGCGCCGCTCTTGACCAGCAACTCGCCGAGGCGAGCCGAGCCCTCGGGCACCTCCTTGATCAAGCGAACATATTCTTCCATATGCGCATGCGGCGGCACGATGCGAATCTTGCTGTCGTCGCGTACGAAATCGAACACATTTTCAATCGCCAGCTTGTCGATGCCGGGCGCTGCCTTGAACTCGATCTCGAAACCGAGATAGCAGGTTTCCGGGTCCATCTGCCCGGCATCTGGCAGCTCGTCGTACAGCGTGGTCACGAAAACGATCTGCCCTAGCGTGCCGAGATAGCGGATGAACGACATCGGGTCCATGCCGTTACGGAGTACGTCGGCGCCAAACCGGAGTGATAGATGCCAGTTCTCCGATGTCACGACATGGCTGCCATCGGCTTCAATCTCGATTCGCGGCTCGGTCGTCAGGCTGGGAGGCTGGGCTTCTGCCAATGCAGCCAGGGGCAAATTGAAAATAGCTTCGAGCGCACTCGTCAGCGCCGGGTTGGGCTGGCCAGGCCGCCCTTCGCGCACGGCAGCCACCAATTGCGCAATATGGTCGCGGCTCGAAAACAGCAGCTCAACGAGTTGCGGCGAAATCGCCAGCGTCGATTCGCGTACACGATCCAGCACGCTTTCGAGCAGATGAGTAAACGACACCACCTCAGCGAAATCAAACAGGCCGGCAGAGCCTTTGATGGTGTGCGCAGCGCGGAACATCGCATTGACATGCTCAGCCCGCTCATCCCCCGCCGATGCTTCGACCGCAAGCAGCGAGCTTTCCATGAGTGCCAGCAACTCATCGCACTCTTCGTAGAAGGCTTGCTTGGCTGTCTCGAAATTCATGACCGCCCCTTGCCTGCCAACACCACCGGGTCGCCAAACGCGCCGCCGAGGTTGTACAGATCGATGACCGTCAGCACCGCTTTGCTGTGGCCACGAAAGCGCAGCGGTTTATCCATGCGCAGCGCTTCGCGCTTCATCAGCAAGAGGAGTTGCAGGCCGGCCGTATCAAACTCCGAAACGCCCGAAAGATCGACCTCCATGTCCTCTGCCGTATTCAGCTCGTCAAGCAGTAAGGACTTCGCCGTACCGGCTTCATAGATGGTGAACGGCCCCCTGATGTGCAGCGTCAACTGGTCGTTATTGAAATCGGTAGAGACATGCATGCAGCTCGATCCTCGCACCCGCCCCTCAGGGCAATATCAACTTGGAAACCGCACGTAACATCTGGTCGGGCCTGAAGGGTTTGACCATCCACGCTTTGGCGCCCGCCGCTTGCCCTTCAAGCTTGCGGTCCTCTTGGGCTTCCGTCGTCAACATGATGATGGGAATGAAACGGTAGTCGGTGAGCTGCTTGACGGCCCGCACAAAGGCGATGCCATCCAACTTCGGCATATTCACGTCAGAAATGATGAGGTGGATGCGGCGACCATCGAGCCGCGCAAGGCCTTCGTCACCATCGGCCGCTTCGATAACCTGGTACCCTGCTTGCGCAAGCGCGACGTGGACCGCCTGCCGCAAGCTGGCGGAATCATCCACAATCAATATGGTTTTCTTGCTCGAAGTCTGGGTCATGGCCGAAACAATCGTCATCCAGTCGCTTCATTGTAGTGTAGCGACAGACAAGGCAGGCAAACAGTTCGGCAATGTGTGCGAAAGCCGCACGAAGGACTACTTGGCGCCGCCCTCTTCCATCGGGGTCGGCTCTGCGGCACCACGCCAATGCTCGGCACGCTGCTTACGCAGCTCAGCACGTTGCTGGCGAACGGCCTCGGCCTCGGCCGGCGTGATGTCGCCACGTTCGATGGCTTCGCGCAGGCGGCGTTCACGGTGTTGGAAACGGTCGACCTGTGCCTGGCGGACGCCCTCAATGCGTGGGCGCGCCACTTCACGCACCCCAGCTTGGGTGGCGAGCGAGCAAACCAACACAGTAAGTACGACCAACGTGCGCATCATGGTCCCGTCATTGAAAGATTCGGTTATTCCTGAAACTGCAAGCGAAGCATAACCCGGCTTGCGAAGGAAAAACGGAGCAATTGTAAACGGCCTCGCTGTTCCGTGGGGTGGGTAAAATATTTTTACATCTATTGCCACCTCGGAACGCGCTTGCAGATAAACTTCCGCGCATGAATACATCACAACCCAAGAAGATCCTGCTGATCGACGACGATCCGCGCCTCCGCGAGCTGGTTCAACGCTATCTCACAGAGCAAGGTTTCTCTGTAGATGCATTCGAAGACGCTACGCGGCTTGATGCGCGCTTACAACGCAATCGACCCAGCATCCTGCTGCTCGACCTGATGCTCCCAGGGGAAGATGGCCTCGCCATCTGCCGTCGCCTGCGCGCACAGGGCGACACGATTCCCATCATTATGCTGACGGCGCGCGGTGACGATATCGATCGCATCATCGGCCTGGAAATGGGCGCGGACGATTATCTCCCGAAACCATTCAATCCGCGTGAACTGCTCGCGCGTATTAATGCCGTGCTGCGTCGGCAGAAGGAACCGTCGGCCCTCGCCGCACCGCTGACCGAGGGCGAGACCTTCGACTTCGGCGAATTCCGGCTTGAGATCGCCAACCGCAAGCTCTTGCGCGACGGACAACCGGTGCCGCTGACCAATGCCGAATTCGCCTTGCTGCGCGTATTTGCCGGTCACCCGCGCGTACCGCTCAGTCGGGAGCGGCTGATGGAGCTGGCGCGTGGCCGCGAGCACGAGGCTTTCGATCGCAGTATCGATGTGCAGGTATCGCGCCTGCGCAAGCTGATCGAAGACAACTCGGCAGAGCCACGCTACCTGCAGACCGTGTGGGGCTTCGGCTACGTCTTCGTGCCGGACGGCGGCGAGCGCTAACCCACAGCACCTGACGGCCGCATCGGTCATATATAGAGATGCAGGGAGTCCCCTGGCTCCCTGCATTCAACCGCCTGTGACGCGTGCGTATTTCAATCGACGTCCATCCATGCCCCGTTTTCAATTCAGTCTCTTCCCTCGCACGATCTTCTGGCGTATCGCCAGCCTGACCACGATTGCCATGCTGCTGAGCGTGATCTTTGTGATCGGCCTCTTTACGCTCAACCGCGTGCAGATGGTCGCGAACAATATGACCGACCAGGCAGGCGAAGTGCTGGCCAATACGGAAGACGAGCTGGATGGCATGCCGCTTGGCGAACAGGCCAGCTGGCTCGCCTCGACGCAAAAACCTTATCTGCCCCATCTGCGTGCCATCGACAACGCCGAAGTGCCCGCGGCCGACGAACGCCCTCGTACGCTGTTGACCCGTGCCATCGCCAAGGCCCTGCGGCAGCAATTGGCCGGTGTCAGCGATATTCGCGAAACGCCGGCGCCACGCCATCAGCTCTGGGCGCGTGTCGATATGCTGGGTCGGCCGATGTGGCTGGTTATTCCGCTTGGCCGCTATTTCCATGGCGACCCAACCTGGCAGATCGGCGCCGCTGCGTTGATGTTCGCGCTGCTGGCCTTGAGCGTGGCCTCACTGTTTGCCTGGCGCGTCAATCGTCCGCTGCGCAAGTTACAGGTGGCAGCCGCCCGGCTCGGCCGGGGCGAGCGACCCGAGCCCCTGCCGGAAACCGGCCCACTGGAGGTCAAGGCCCTGTCGGAAAGCTTCAACAGCATGCTCGCCGACCTCGCCACCAACGAGCGCGAACGCGATGTGATGCTGGCAGGTATTTCGCATGATCTGCGCACACCGCTCGCGCGCCTGCGCCTAGGCGTAGAAATGATGTCCGATCAGAGCCTGCAGGGTGGCATGCGCGAAGACGTCGACGATATCGAGCGGATTCTCGGCCAGTTCATCGCCTTTTCTCGCGGGCTGGGCGAAGAGGACGCCACCGAATCGGACCCCGCCGAACTCGCTCGCACACTGCTCACCAAGTACGCGCGCATCGGCTGCGATATCGAGCTGGAGCTCGACGATGAGTTGCCGCTCGTCAAGCTGCGGCCACTTGCGCTGACGCGTGCCATGACCAATCTCGTGGACAATGCGCGTCGATATGGCCAGTCACCGATCTCGCTCAGCGTGCGTCACAATGCGCAAGGCCTGGTGTTTGAAGTCGCCGACCGTGGCCCCGGCATTCCCGATGCGCATATCGCCGATGCCATGAAACCCTTCCACCGACTCGACAGTGCACGTCGCGCCGACGGCGGCAGTGGGCTCGGCATTGCCATCGTCGAACGCATTGCGCGCCAGCATGGCGGCATCCTGAAACTAGCGAATCGCGAAGGTGGTGGCCTTTCCGCCACCATCGTGTTGCCGATTCAGGCCTGAGACACCCCCCAAATAAGCAAATCGGCCAGACTGTATCCAGCCTGGCCGATTTGCTTTTGCAGCGTCTTATCCCAGCAGCTTCTTCAGGTAGAAGCCGGTGTGGCTCGCCGGGTTCGCGGCGACATCTTCCGGCGTACCCGTCGCGATAATCTGCCCACCCCCAGCCCCGCCCTCAGGCCCGAGATCAATCAACCAATCGGCCGTTTTGATCACATCGAGGTTATGCTCGATCACCACCACGGTATTACCGTGCTCGCGTAGGCGATGCAGCACCGTCAGCAACAGGTCGATATCGTGGAAGTGCAAACCGGTGGTCGGCTCATCCAAGATATAGAGCGTGCGGCCGGTATCGCGCTTGGAGAGCTCCAACGCCAGCTTCACCCGCTGCGCTTCGCCGCCTGACAAAGTGGTCGCGCTTTGGCCCAGGCGGATATAGCCCAGCCCCACGTCCATCAAGGTCTGCAGCTTGCGGGCAATCGTTGGCACCGCGCCGAAGAATTCCAGCGCATGTTCAACCGTCATTTCCAGCACTTCGGTGATGTTCTTGCCTTTGTACTGCACTTCCAGCGTTTCGCGGTTGTAGCGCTTGCCGTGGCAAACATCGCAGGGTACGTAGACATCGGGCAGAAAGTGCATCTCCACCTTCAGCACGCCGTCGCCCTGACAGGCCTCGCAGCGGCCGCCCTTCACATTGAACGAGAAGCGGCCCGGGCCGTAGCCCCGCTCGCGCGAGGCCGGCACGCCCGCATACAGATCGCGAATCGGCGTGAACAAACCGGTATACGTGGCAGGGTTGGAACGTGGCGTACGGCCAATCGGCGACTGGTCGACGTTGATCACTTTATCGAACTGGTCCAGTCCAACGATTTCATCGTGCGCCGCCGGCTCTTCACTGCTGCCATAGATGGCACGGGCGGCGGCGGTATACAGTGTATCGTTGATCAGCGTCGACTTACCCGAACCCGATACGCCGGTGATGCACACCAGCATACCGAGCGGCAGGGCCAGGTTGACGCCCTTCAGGTTGTTGCCGCGCGCGCCCTTCAGCGTCAGCCAGCGGTCCGGGTCAGGCGTGCGGCGGGTCTTCGGGACTTGGATACGGCGCTTGCCCGACAGGAACTGCCCCGTGATCGAATCAGGGTTCGACATGATCTCTTCTGGCGTCCCCACGCCCAGCACTTCGCCGCCGTGCTCACCGGCGCCAGGGCCCATATCCACCAGGCAGTCCGCCGCGCGGATCGCATCTTCGTCATGCTCGACCACAATCACCGAGTTGCCGAGGTCACGCAAACGAACGAGCGTCGCCAAGAGGCGGTCGTTGTCGCGCTGATGCAGGCCGATAGAGGGCTCGTCCAACACGTACATCACGCCCGTCAGGCCCGAACCGATCTGGCTCGCCAGGCGAATCCGCTGTGCTTCGCCGCCCGACAAGGTGTCCGCGGAGCGATCGAGCGAGAGGTAGTCGAGGCCCACGTTGACGAGGAAGCCCAGCCGATCGCCGATTTCCTTCATGATCTTTTCGGCAATCTGCGCCTTGTTACCCACCAAGGTCACCTCCGCAAAGAATTTGCTGGAATCTCGCAGCGCCAATTGGCTGATTTCGTGGATGTTCTTGTCGCCCACCTTCACATGCCGGGCTTCGAGACGCAGACGCGCGCCGTAGCAACTCGGGCAGGGTTGGTTGTTCAGGTACTTCGAGAGCTCCTCGCGTACCGCGACCGAGTCGGTCTCGCGGTAACGGCGCTCCAGATTGGGAATGATGCCTTCAAAGGTATGCGAACGCTCGAAGCGCGTGCCACGCTCGTTCAGGTAGGCAAAGCGGATTTCTTCCTTGCCTGAACCGTACAGCACCACCTGCTGCACCTTGTCGCCCAGCGTATCCCACGGTGCTTCCACATCGAAACCATAGTGGTCAGCGAGGTTGGCCAGCATCTGGAAATAGAACTGGTTGCGCTTGTCCCAGCCCTTGATCGCACCAGCCGACAGCGACAAGTGCGGGAAGGCGACGACGCGCTTCGGGTCGAAGAACTGGATGGCCCCGAGGCCATCGCACTTCGGGCAGGCGCCCATCGGGTTGTTGAATGAGAAGAGACGCGGCTCCAGCTCCGGCAACGAGTAGGAGCAAATCGGGCAGGCGAACTTGGCCGAGAACCAGTGTTCCTTATTGGTATCCATCTCAACCGCAATCGCGCGGCCATCAGCATGGCGCAGCGCCGTTTCGAACGACTCCGCAAGGCGCTGCTTCATATCGGCGCGTAGCTTCAGGCGGTCGACCACCACCTCAATCGTGTGCTTCTTGTTCTTGTCGAGCTTCGGTACGGCGTCGATCTCATACACTTCGCCATCGACGCGCACGCGCACAAAGCCCTGCGCGCGCAGCTCGTCGAAGAGATCCAGATTCTCGCCCTTCTTGCCCACCACGATGGGCGCCAGCACCATCAACCGGGTTTCTTCCGGCAACGCCAGCACATGGTCCACCATCTGGCTGACGGTCTGCGATTCCAGCGGCTGGCCGTGGTCGGGGCAATAAGGCGTACCGACACGCGCATACAAAAGCCGCAGATAGTCGTGGATTTCAGTCACCGTGCCCACGGTCGAGCGTGGGTTATGGCTGGTCGCCTTTTGCTCGATTGAAATCGCCGGGCTCAAGCCTTCGATCAGGTCGACATCCGGCTTTTCCATCAGCTGCAAAAACTGGCGCGCATAGGCCGAGAGCGACTCCACATAGCGGCGCTGGCCTTCGGCATAGAGCGTATCAAACGCAAGCGATGATTTGCCTGAGCCCGACAAGCCGGTAATCACGATCAGCTTGTGCCGAGGCAGATCCAGGCTGACGTTCTTAAGATTGTGCGTACGCGCACCGCGGATGCGGATCACGTTATTAGGATCTACAGGGCGATAAGTCATGACCGGGCTCAGTTGCACAAGAAGGCAACCGGGGAGTTTACCGGAGAACGAGCGTCTATGTTGTCACGCCATTTGGTAAAATCGGGTCTTTCGCGCCAAATCTTGACGACTACTGCCATTTTTTGGCAGACCCCTCAACCCGCGCCAATTCGACAAAACGCCCTCAGACCCTGCCCCATGTCTCCGCTAGAACTTCGTGCCTCTGCCGGCCTTGCCGGTCTCTACGCATTGCGCATGCTCGGCATGTTCCTGCTCCTCCCGATCTTTGCCCTGTATGCGCAGCATCTGCCGGGCGGGGACAACCACACGATGATCGGTATCGCCTTCGGCATCTTCGGGGCCACGCAGGCGCTGTTGCAGTTGCCGCTGGGTATGCTGTCCGACCGCATTGGCCGCAAACCCGTAATCTACGGCGGTCTCTTGATGCTGGCGCTCGGCAGCGTCGTCGCCGCCATGTCGCATAGCCTCGTCTGGATCATCGTCGGCCGTACCATCCAGGGAGCTGGCGCCATCTCAGCCGCTATCACCGCGCTCCTGGCCGACCTGACACGCGAAGAAAATCGCACCAAGGCCATGGCGATGATCGGCGGCTCGATCGCCACCACCTTCGCAGTCTCGATGGTCGTCGCTCCAACGCTGGCCGAGCATATCGGCCTCTCGGGTATCTTCTGGCTGATGGCAGGCCTATCGGTCGCTGCCATCATCGGCGTCTGGCAGATCATCCCCGACCCCTCGCAAAGCCGCTTTCATTCCGACGCCGAGGCCAACCCCAAGCGCCTGCCCGACGTGCTGCGCGACAAGCAGCTGCTGCGGCTGAACTATGGCGTCTTTGCGCTGCATGCCGCACAGATGGCGCTCTTCGTCACCCTGCCGATCACCCTGGCGCAAACCGCCCATCTACCGGCGGCAGACCATTGGAAGCTCTATCTGCCCGTGATCCTGATCGGCTTCGTGCTGATGGTACCGGCCGTGATTGTGGCCGAAACACGCAATAAGCTGAAACAAGTCTTCACCGGCGCAGTTGCGCTGATGCTGTTTGCGCAGATCGGCATGGCCGCCAAGCTTGACACCCTGTCGGCCATCGCGCTCTGGCTCACCCTCTATTTCATCGCCTTCAATATCCTCGAAGCCACCCAGCCCAGCATCATCTCCAAGGTGGCCCCGGCCGACGCCAAGGGCACAGCGATGGGCGTCTACAACACCACACAGGCGCTTGGTTTTGCCGTCGGCTCGGGCATCGGCGGCCTGCTTTACCATTACGGCGGCACCTTGCCGGTGCATATCTTCTGTGCGGTATTGATTGGCGTCTGGCTCTGGGTCACGCTCGGCCTGCGCCCGCCTTTGCCAGTACGCACGATGATGTACCATATCGACGACACCCAATTGGGCGATGCGCCGGCCATGGCCCGCCAGCTCGCGCAACTCCAAGGCGTGCAGGAAGCCGTGGTGATCGCAGAAGAAGGCGTCGCCTATCTGAAAGTGCTGCGCGAAGGCTGGGACGAAGCCGGCGCACGTGCAGTGATGGGTTTGGCTTAATCGAACGCGACGTAAAATCATCGTGCGACTACAATAGAGCGCTTTGGCGATACCTGTTTCGCACCAGCATCACGACCCGGACGCATTGCAGCCGCGTCCGCATTATTCATACGGAGAATCACCCACATGGCATCGCTTAATAAAGTCCTGCTGATCGGCAACCTGGGCCGCGACCCGGAAGTACGCTATATGCCCAACGGCGAAGCCGTCGCCAACTTCAGCATTGCCACGACCGATTCGTGGAAAGACAAGAACAGCGGCCAAAAGCAGGAAAAGACTGAGTGGCACAATATCGTCATGTACCGCCGCCTGGCTGAAATCGCCGGCCAGTACCTGAAAAAAGGCAGTCAGATCTATATCGAAGGCCGCCTGCAGACGCGCAAATGGCAAGACAAGCAGTCCGGTCAGGACCGCTATACCACTGAAATCATTGCTGACCAGATGCAAATGCTGGGCGGCCGTGGCGGCATGGGCGCCGGTGGCGGTACCGAGTACGACCAAAGCGCCAGCTACAGCGAGGCCCCGCCCGCACCACGCGGCGGCCAATCGGCCCCGCAAGGTGGCGGCCAGCCCCGTGCAGCGGCACAAAAGCCGCAAAGCTTTGACGATTTCGAGGACGATATTCCGTTCTGATTGATAGGCACTGCTGGAAGAAAGTAATAATCAGGCCTGCAACCCTCGTGGTTGCGGGCCTTTTTCTTGTTTGCGTGATTCATGAGACTTCCGCCGCATTACAAACAGGGTCCCACACTCCAGGACTCGCCGACACACGTCACAATTTGCTAATGTTGCTAAGGCAAACAGTAACTTTGTGGAGTGCCCATCATGGAGATACTGAATCGGATTCTCGACCAACTCAGTGCCGTTCGTTTGCCGCTCTATGCGGTAACAGTCAGCGCGGTTCCTCGCGCGCAAACCCCGTTGCTTTTGATGTTGCACTGGCATGGCTTCCGACGCGAACGCCCGATTTTGCCAGGCCTGCCACCGCCTCCTCTGCAACCCGTCCCTGGGTCTGCGCTACAGCTCAATGAACCATGGCGTGATGTCGATGTAATCGAAAAAGCATTGCTCGACGCAGCCTGGCAATTGGGCGCCTGGGACGTCCAGCGCGAAGAGCATCGCGCCTGCAATCACCCTGGCGCGCCATTGCAGGAAGCCGTGGCTTGCCGCCAGGCCTTCGGCGACTACACGACACACGACCGCAACGAGGTTTACTTGCTGGCAGAAGCGCCAGACCGGGAAGAGCTGATGAATCTTGCCGCAGCGAAAGGCTATCTGCACTGGATGTTCCGTCCGGTTGGCGGCGGCGTGTGGCAGACCATCCGCGATGACGATACGCTGGACGAACATGGGCGGCGCGCGCCGCCATGCCCGATTACCCCTCAGGCGCCGCTGCGCGGCGGGCGGAGTACACGTACGGTCTACCGCCTTGGGCGCGTGGATCGTATCGTTGTTCCCTGAGCGTACATGCCTCGCTTCCAGACTGCTCGGGCGCACTGCGTTGCATTCAATCGTGTGGCGATGAAATCGCCCTCTTGAAATCCCAAATAGCCGCCCCTAATTTGGCGATTATCAGCCCTCGTAGCTGGTCAAAACGGCGGCCTGCCAAGCTTTTGGCGGGCCGGCCCGTCCTACTTCATATGATCTTGTTAAAGGAGAGAACGATATGGGTATTCGTCCCCTTCACGACCGGATTATCGTCAAGCGGATCGAGCATCAGCGCACGACTGCATCCGGCATCGTCATCCCGGACACAGCCGCGGAAAAGCCCGAACAGGGCGAGGTAGTCGCCGTCGGCACCGGGCGCATTCTTCCCAACGGCGACACGCGCCCGCTGCAGATCCAGGTTGGTGAAACTGTTCTGTTTACCAAGTACGCCGGACAAACCGTCAAGGTCAATGACCAGGAGTTGCTGGTACTGCGCGAAGACGACGTCATGGGCGTCATCGACGTACCGCGCAGCGAACAACGCAAGGCTGCCTAGCCGCTAACGGACTTATTCAATCCATAGGAGCACAGACATGGCTGCAAAAGATGTGAAATTCAGCGACCACGCCCGTTCTCGCATGGTGCGGGGTGTCAATACGCTTGCCGATGCCGTCAAGGTGACGCTTGGCCCGAAAGGCCGCAACGTCGTCATCGAACGTAGCTTCGGTGCCCCCGTGATCACCAAGGATGGTGTATCGGTCGCCAAGGAAATCGAACTCAAGGACAAGCTTGAGAACATGGGCGCGCAGATGGTTAAGGAAGTCGCTTCCAAGACCGCCGATGTCGCCGGTGACGGTACGACGACCGCCACGGTCCTTGCACAGGCAATCGTCCAGGAAGGCATGAAGTACGTGACTGCCGGGATGAACCCGATGGATCTCAAGCGCGGTATTGATCGCGCTGTGGTCACGGTGGTCGATGCGCTCAAGCAGCTCTCCAAACCCGTCACGACCAGCAAGGAGATCGCGCAGGTCGGTACGATCTCGGCAAATGCAGACGCCAGCATCGGGCAAATCATCGCTGATGCGATGGACCGGGTAGGCAAGGAGGGTGTCATCACCGTCGAAGACGGCAAATCGCTCGACAACGAACTGGATGTGGTCGAGGGCATGCAGTTCGACCGTGGCTACATCAGCCCATATTTCATCAACGACCCGGAAAAACAGACTGCGCATCTGGACGATCCGCTGATTCTCCTGCACGACAAGAAGATCTCCAATATTCACGATCTTCTGCCGGTGCTGGAGGCTGTTTCCAAGGCAGGCCGTCCGCTGTTGATCGTCGCTGAGGATGTTGAAGGCGAAGCACTGGCGACGCTGGTCGTCAATGCAATGCGCGGCATTCTCAAGGTCGTCGCTGTCAAGGCCCCAGGCTTCGGTGATCGCCGCAAAGCCATGCTCGAAGACATCGCCATCCTCACGGGCGCTACGGTCATTTCGGAAGAGACCGGCAAGCAGCTGGAGAAGGCAACGCTCGCGGATCTTGGCCGAGCCAAGCGCGTCGAAGTCCACAAGGAAAACACCATCATTATCGACGGTGCAGGCGATCAGCCGAAGATCGACGCACGCGTGAAGATGATCCGCGCCCAGCTCGAGGAAACCACCAGTGACTATGATCGTGAGAAGCTCAACGAGCGCATCGCGAAGCTGGCAGGCGGTGTAGCCGTCATTAAGGTCGGCGCAGCAACGGAAGTCGAAATGAAGGAAAAGAAAGACCGCGTCGACGACGCGCTGCATGCGACGCGTGCAGCTGTCGAGGAAGGCATCGTACCGGGCGGAGGCGTGGCCTTGCTGCGCGCACGCTCACGCGTCGCCGATCTGCGATTCGACAATGCCGACCAGGAAGCGGGAGCCCGGATTGTGCTGCGTGCGCTCGAAGAGCCGTTGCGCGCCATCGCCAGTAACGCGGGCGATGAGCCTTCCGTTGTGATCAACAAGGTGCTCGAGGGCAGCGGCAACTATGGCTATAACGCGGCCACAGGGGAATATGGCGACTTGGTGGCGATCGGTGTCGTTGACCCGACCAAGGTAACGCGTACCGCGTTACAGCATGCAGCCTCTGTTGCTTCGTTGATCCTCACGACAGATGCAACCATTGCCGAGGCGCCAAAGGAGGAGAAGTCGGCAGCGCAAACGCCCGCTGAATTCGACTAAGACCTGGGGTTTCATCGCTGTAGCTTACGTCTTGCGCCCTCCCAACCGGGAGGGCGTTTTCATGAACGTGGCGCGTGCTGGGCAAGACACCGGTAGCGCGCGGGCGCAAAGCCAGCCAACAAGCCAAGATTCTCCGCCTGAAGGCCGGACTGCGCATGGATCCTTACTGCTTTAGCTTATCCAGCGCATACTGCCTGAACATCGCAACAGGTTCGAACCCGATGGTCTCCAGGTAGCCCAGGCCATTCGCATACTGGCCAGAGAGGTCGGTAAAGTCTGCCGGGAATTCTGCACCCAATGCACCATTCATACCGTTGAAGGTACCATCTGAATGCCAGGGCGTCGCCACACCGGAGAGCGGCTTACCGGTAAATATGTTCTCGACGCCGCTATAAGCCCGAACAACCGGGATATCGACCTGCGGCGATGACTTGCCCACACGCGACGGAAAGGCGTTCGGATAAAGCAGATCCATATTGCCGTTGATGAAGATGGCCTCCCAGCCGCCATTCGCCGGATTCAGGAAGTAACCATAAGTCATCTTCGGGTTATCGATCATTTCGCCCAGCACAAAGCCCGCCCCGGTGAAGGCTTGGCCGTTTTCCAGATTGTAGAATTGCCAGACCCAGCCGTTATAGGGGGTCGGATCCTCGACAAACGGCACCGGGTGGGCCTTGCCGTCCGGGTTGTCCAGGCTGGTCATCATCAGCTGATGGTCGATCCAGCCCGTGCCCGACAGAATAGTGTAGTTCACCCCTTCCACCATGAGCGATCCGCTGACCTGCAGTTGCGGCCAGCTGTAATAGATGCCCGGCGTCGGTACCGGCGTCACTCCCGTCCCCCCGCCTGTGATACTGCCTTGCTTGGGCACCCCCTGCAGGAAAAAGGCCGTATCGCGCGCGACATTGCTGCCGTGGGTCAGCTCGATGTCGATGGTGATATTGCCCCCGTCGCGTACCTTGACCGTCAAGGGCAGCACATCGAGCGTACCCGTCAACGAATCAGGGCCACAGCTGTAGTGGAAGCGATCGTCGCCCGGGCGGCTGAAATCCACTGCGCCGCCCTTGGCCGGCCATTGCAGGTTCGGCGTACGCCGAACGATCTTGCGCTGGCCCGGCCCCATGTCGACTGTCACCGTAACCAGATTGCACGCGATGGTCGCATCAAGATCGGTCCAGCCGGCAGCGTGCTGGGCGGCAACGCCCACCGCACGGGTCTTCTGCATCGAAAGCAGGATCGACACACGGCCCGGTCGGCCCTCGGCATCGATGACATTCAGATGGCAGCCCGTCCAATACCACTCCAACCCCATCGTCCCGTGAAGATGATGGTCAGTCGGGAAGGACACCTGATAATTGGCCGCGGGTGCATCGAACCCGACGCTGTTTGCGCGCCCGAGCAGCGCGTTGATCAGCATCATGTAGCTGGCCGGGTCATCCACCGCGTCCAGGCGCTCCGCCGCCTGGTAAAGATCGGAAAAATTCGGAATCTGCAGCGCTTGGCCAGTCGCCGGGTTGGTGATCTTGTTTACTTCAGCCAGTACGCTGCGCAAATAGCCTTGAACAACAGGCACGATGGGTCTGGATACGCCGCTCATTTTATGAATTCCTCCTTGCAATCAAATCAATATAAAAATCCGCATGATTGGTCCACAACCACCACCACGCATCGGCTTGGCCATGCTCATGCGCGTCGATGACGCCCGGTACACCGGCAAATCATCCTAGCGACTATAGGTCACCTCCCAGGAATTGCCGGGTACCTTTCTAGCGAGTGGCATCAACACTGGTTCTGTCACCTGCGCGAAGCCTGTTTCTCACGGCTTGATCAGTCACTGACAGAGAAATCAGGACCAGTACGCGGTGCGGGCAGACGTCCCTGCCCGCCTTATATGTCTTACTTATTTACAAATAATCCGAATTCAGACTAAGCGTAGATTCTTGGCCAAATATCTATCAGTCTGGTGTAAGTCTTGATTCCTAAGTGTTTCAGCTCACTTTACACCTATTAGGGAAAATACCAACACCACCCAAGATGAAACAAACATTTACAACATTGCCGCATCCAGGCCAGGAGCGGCTTTGCGTTACACAGGAATTGCTGCACGCGTATTTCCGGCAAAAAACGACGTTGTGATCCCGGTGTGTACTGACTAGATTCGAGCAGCGTCCAGATTGCTGCCATGTCGGAAATCACCCCCGAAATTTCCGACGCGCCCCAGCTATCCGCTGGGTCTTGGTGACAAGCAGGTCGTGGGATATGCAGGGTAGCGCCGTTATCGGTGTCTGCGTCCGCATACCCTTCAAGCCGCCCCACCAGGCTGGCTGTCACACCGTTTGGGTTCGTCGCCGGCTCATTGTGCGCCGGCCCGATGCGGTGGCGCAGCGGTATCCGGTGCTGCTTGGTATTGCTGCGCATATTGTTGGCATTTCATTTTTTTGAATCTTTTGGAGAATCTCGTTTATGAAACGTGCAATACACGACCTGTTCAAGCAGGGTGCCCTTGCCACGCTCATCGCGGCAGTCGGGCTGGCCCCAGTCACAAGCTGGGCTCAACCTGCCAAGATCCAACCGATGTCCGTCTCGGTTTCCGGCAACTGGGCACGCACCGCAACCTACGCCCACGACGTCCGCAATGCGACCCATATCGGCGTGCTCAATGCAGGCCAGATGGTGCATATCACCGTCGCACTGCAAGTACGCAACCATGCCGCGTTGAATGAACTGACCAGCAAGATCATGGCGCATCAAGCTCGCCCGATCAGCTCGGCCGAATACATGGCGAACTACGCACCGACGGCTGCCCAGGCCCAAGCCGTCGTCGACCACCTGACGCAGCACGGCTTCGTGAACATCCATGTTGCCGAAAACCGCATGCTGGTCACGGCCGACGGCCAAGCCGGCGCAGTCAAGAACGCCTTCAATGCCGAACTGCATGAGTTCAGCGTGAATGGTCGTCGCGCTTACGCCAACGTCACCCCGGCTCAGGTTCCGCTGTCGCTGCAGGGCGTCGTGCTGGCCGTGCATGGCCTGCAAACCGTGCATATGGCGCATACGACGCTGGTCAAGCTTGGCGCGGGCCAGCAATCGGTGGTTGCCGTCAATCCGACGCAGTTCCCGAGCATCTACGGTGCAAGCAGCCTGCCTTCGGCTACCAACGCCACCATCGGCATCATCACCTCGGGTGACATGACCCAAACCGTGGCAGACCTGCAAACCATGGCCTCCAACGCCGGCTACCCAACGCCGCCGGTCTCGGTGGTGACGGTGGGCAGCGCAAACACAGACA
>Ga0213872_10000417_pt1 | contig 34831 bp, 32 predicted proteins | sample VelepicomBERX_R2_FD_160071 | JGI IMG/M metagenome (GOLD analysis project Ga0213872, IMG submission 160071) | Rhizosphere microbial communities from Vellozia epidendroides in rupestrian grasslands, the National Park of Serra do Cipo, Brazil - RX_R2 | ecosystem: Host-associated > Plants > Roots >... | reverse complement strand
GGGCTTGGTCGCCATGGCGATCACGTGGGGGCTGCAAGCGGCCTCGGCCATGTTGCGACTCCGCGCCGCCAACTCATACCGGCCGACGCTGGTGCGCGGCTGAAAACGAGTTGTTCAGGGCGGACTAAGCAGGCACAGAAAACAAAAACGCGGCCGGAGCCGCGTTTTTCTCATGGAGACCTAAACCCTCAGGCCTGAATCGACCCGCGCGACACCGAGCGCTCCGCCATGCCGCCCGAACCGTACAGCCCCGCCGGCTCGGCCGGCATCAGCACGTCGATCGCGCGGTCGAGCGCGGCGCTCGCGCGCGTCAGCGAGGCGCGCTGGGCGGCCATCTTGCCGCCGGCGAGGACCAGGCGGTGACGCAGCTGCGCGGGCAGCTTGCCCTGCTGGGCGGCTTCGCGGAAGCTCACGACCGCGCGGGCGAGCGCCTGGTGCAGGCGGCCGGCCTGCTGCTCGATCGCGACGCTGTCGCGCTTGAGCAGGGCCTCGCCAAGGTCGTTCAGGCAGGTCTCGACCTCGACCAGCGGGCCTTCGAGGCCGGCGCCGAGCACGGCCTGGGTGTCGGTGGGCTGCTGCATATTCGACATGTTCAGGGTCCGAGTGTGCCTCAAACAGGCCTGTTTGTTCAGTGGGTCGACGACTGACGGCCGAGGATTTCCTGCGTATTGGCCATCAATTTGTCGGCCACCGCGTCCGCGTTGACGGTGAAACGCCCTTCGGCGATCGCCTGGGTGATGCGGTCGACCTTGGCCGCGTCGAAGCTTTCGCTGTCGCTGCCGCCGTCGAGCAGGCGCGCCGCCGCGCTCGACAGGTCCACCTGTACGCCGGCGTCGGTCGACGCGTCTGCGGCGGGCGCGGCGCCGCCGACACTGCCCGCGGGCGTGTTGGTGCGGGCGTTCTGCTGCGTGCCGCCCGGGCGGTCTAGGCCCTGGAGGGCCGCAGCGATATCCGAGCTGTTGCCGATCTTCATGTTGCACTCCTCAGCGGGCCCCGGCCCGCCTTTGCGGGCTGCCTGCAGCCCACTATTCCTGGTCTGTCGGTTCTATCGGCAGCCTGGATCAGGACTTTAGGGTCGCCCCTCGTAAAGTGCCCCGAGCCCCGCATCCGGGGGGTCATAGCACGACCTCGACCAGGCGCTCGCCGACTGCCCGCCCGACCACGGTACGGCCGTTATCGAGCCGGATTCTCGCATCTTCGTCGTCGAGACCGACGGACAGGGCCTGGCCCTCGCCGTCGACGGCGAAGCCCGGGCCGAGCCCGTGTACTTTGACGCGTTCGCCTGCGGCGAACCAGCGACGCTTTTCCAGATCGGTCACGCGCAGGGTCTGGCCGGCCATCAGCGGCCGGTCGAGCTTGCGCCCGACGACCTCGGCCCGGTCCGTGAACACCCGCCCGCTCGCCTCTGCGATATCGGCCTCGGCGCTGTCGAATTGAGCCGCCGCGAGCTCGGCACCCGCGGGCAGCGCGGCGTGCGCGACGAGCACCTTGGCGAAAACCCGCACCTGGAGCGGCAGGCTGACGTTCCAGCGCACCGCGCCATCGATGCAGCGCAGGCCCACGCGCGTGTGGCCCCAGACCGGCAGTCCGGGCACCAGGTAAGGCTGGACCTGGTTGCAGGGCGCGAGGCGCAGCCGCGGATTCAACTCGCCGAGCACGACCTCGATGCGCGCCTGCGGCTGCACGGCGCTCGCGCCCTGGCGCGCGAGGTCCTGCACGCGCGCGGCGAGCTCGGCCGGCACCTCGGCCCGCGCGCGCCCACCGGCCGCGAGCGCGAGCGCGGCGGCGCCGAGGCGCAGCAGCAGGAGCCGGGATGGACGGAGGGCGAGCATGGTGGGGCATCTTGCCGCCGCGCCGGGGCCGCCATGGTCCGAAATACAGGGCTTGGCCCGGCCTTATCTCGCTAATGTTCGCGCGCCCCGCGCCGAACAATCGCCCCACGCCTCAATCCATTGAGGGTCAAGCCCATGCTGAACCGACTGACCGACACGCTGAACTTCCAGACCGCGGCGCTGAGCCTGCGGGCGGACCGCCAGCGCCTGCTCGCGAGCAATATCGCGAACGCCGACACGCCCGGCTACGTCGCCCGCGACATGGACTTCTCGCGCGCGCTGCAGGCCGCGACCGGCGGGGCCGCTTCGGCGACGGCGCTGTCGACGACGCAGGCCGGCCACCTCGGCAGCGCGGGCGGCGCGAGCGGCGACGCCGCGCTCGTCTACAGCCTGCCGGCCGAGACCAACCTCGACAGCAACAGCGTCGACATGGACCGCGAACGCGCGAGCTTCGTCGACAACACCGTCAAGTACCAGGCGACGCTGACCTTCGTCAACGGCCAGGTCAAGAACCTGATGGACGCGATGAAGACGTCCAGCGGCACCTGATAGCGAGGCGAGGAGTCCCCCATGTCGATGCTCAAAATCTTCGATATCTCGGGCAGCGCGGTCAGCGCGCAGGCGCAGCGCCTGAACGCGGTCGCGAGCAACCTCGCCAACGTCGACACCGTCGCGGGCCCCGACGGCCAGCCCTACAAGGCGCGCGAGGTCGTGTTCCAGACCGCCATGATGGGCGCGCAGGGCGACCTCGCCTCGGCCGGTGTCAAGGTCGTCAACGTGACCGAGGACCAGAAGGCCGGCCGCAAGGTGCTCGACCCGACCAACCCGCAGGCCGACAGCGACGGCTACGTGACCTACAGCAACGTCAACGCCGTCGACGAGATGGTCAACATGATCTCGGCCTCGCGCTCGTATCAGAACAACATCGAGGTCATGGACACCGCCAAGACCCTGCTACTTAAAACCCTCCAGATGGGCAGCTGATCATGGACTTCTCCACCATTGACACGACGGTCACGAATCCGGCCAGCTCGACGACGCGCTCGCCGACGCTGGCCCAGCAGGCCCAGACCACCCAGGACACCTTCCTGAAGCTGCTCGTCGCGCAGATGAACAACCAGGATCCGACCAACCCGATGGACAACTCGCAGCTGACGAGCCAGATGGCGCAGATCCAGACGGTCTCGGGCCTGTCGACGCTGACCGACAGCGTCAACTCGCTGTCCTCCCAATTCACCCAGATGCAGGCGCTGCAGGGCGTCTCGCTGGTCGGCCACGACGTCTACGTCCAGGGCGACAACGTGACGATGAACTCGGCCGGCGGCGGTGGCACCGGCACCTTCAACCTCGCCGGCGCGGCCGACGACGTCAAGGTCAAGATCATGACGGCGGCCGGCGTCACCGTCGACACCGTCGACCTCGGCGCGAAGAGCGCGGGCCAGCAGACCTTCAACTGGACCAACGCGAACTACGGCGCCGACGCGAACCTGACCTACAGCATCACGGCGACCTCGGGCGCCTCGGCCGTCAAGGCGACGACCTATTCCGAAGACAAGGTCGTCGCCGTCAACACGAGCGGCAGCACCTTGCAGCTGCAGCTCGCGAACCTCGGCACCGTGCCCTACAGCAGCGTCCAGTTCATCGACTAAGCCTGTCCCCCAAGCATTCAGAAGGACTAAACCATGGGCTTCCAGCAGGGTCTCTCGGGTCTCAACGCGGCGTCGTCGAGCCTCGACGTCATCGGCAACAACATCGCGAACGCGAACACCTACGGCGAGAAGTCCTCGCGCGCCGAATTCGGCGACCTCTACGCCGGCGCGCTGAACGGCTCGGGCAGCAGCCCGATCGGCATCGGCGTGACGCTGCAGACGGTGGCCCAGCAGTTCACCCAGGGCAACATCACGACGACCGACAACTCGATGGACCTCGCGATCAACGGCGGGGGCTTCTTCCAGGTCAGCGACGGCACGAACCCGACCGAGTACACGCGCAACGGCCAGTTCAAGATCAACAACAACGGCTTCATCGTCAACGACGCGGGCCTCAAGCTGCTCGGCTACCCGGCGAGCGCGACCGGGGTGATCCAGCCGGGCCAGGCCCAGCCGCTGCAGCTGCCGACGAGCGGCATCAACCCGAAGGCGACGACGGCGATCAACATGCAGTTCACGCTCGACTCGCGCGCGGCCGCGACGGCGTCGACGACCTCGCCGGGCTCGATCAACCTGAACGACCCGACGACCTACAACAACGCGACCTCGGCGACCGTCTACGACACAAAGGGCCAGCCGGTCGCGCTGACCTTCTACTTCCAGAAGAACGCCGACGCGAGCGACGGCAGCACGACCTGGAACATCTTCGCGACCGCGAACGGCAAGCCGTTCACGACCGATTCGAACGGCAACGCGATCGACGTCGACTCGAACGGCAACCCGACCGCGCCCTACGCGACGGTCACCTTCCCGGCCTCGGGCGGCGCGCCGATCGACCCGACCGCGCCGCTGAAGATGGACGTGCCGGCCGGCACGAACTCGACCGGCGCGACGACGCTCGAGATCCCCGGCATCAACTTCGACATCACGGGCGCGACCGAGAACGGCTCGAACTTCAGCGTCACCAACCTGACGCAGGACGGCTATGCGCCGGGCCAGCTCAGCGGCATCAACATCGACGACACCGGCACGGTGCTCGCGCGCTACTCGAACGGCCAGTCCAAGCCGGCCGGCCAGGTCGAGCTCGCGACGTTCCGCAACCCGCAGGGCCTGCAGTCGATGGGCGGCAACGTCTGGTCGAGCACGAACGCCTCGGGCACGCCCATCGTCGGCGTCGCGAGCTCGGGCAATCTCGGCTCGATCCAGTCTGGCGCGCTCGAAGACTCGAACGTCGACCTGACGGCCGAGCTCGTCAACATGATCACGGCGCAGCGCACCTACCAGGCCAACGCGCAGACGATCAAGACCGAGGACCAGGTCCTCCAGACCATCGTCAGCCTGCGCTGACCGGCGCTGAGACCACGACGACCAGGACGCCGCGATGGACCGGATGATCTACACGTCGATGTCGGGGGCGAAGGCCGCGATGGACCGCCAGGACGCGCTCGCGAACAACCTTGCGAACGTGTCGACGAACGGCTTCCGCGCCGAGCTCGAGGCGTTCCGCTCGGTGCCGGTGCGCGGCGACGGCGCGAGCACGCGCGCGTTCTCGCTCGAAACCTCGATCGGCTACGACCCGACCCCGGGCACCATGACCGAGACCGGCCGCAACCTCGACATCGCGATGAACGGCAACGCCTGGCTCGGCGTCCAGGCGCTCGACGGCACCGAGGCCTACACGCGCGCCGGCTCGCTCCAGGTCAGCCCCGACGGCCTGCTCGTCACGACGACGGGCCTGCAGGTGCAGAGCGACGGCGGCGGCCCGATCACGATCCCGCAGGGCGCGACCGTCACGATCGGCAGCGACGGCACGGTCACGGCCAAGACGGCCGACTCGCCCCGGCCGCTGCCGGTCGGCCGCGTCAAGCTCGTCACGCCCGATGCGGCGCTGCAGCGCGGCACCGACGGCCTGTTCCGTGCGGCCGACGGCAACGATCTGCCCGACGACCCGGCCGCGACGCTGACCGACGGCACGCTCGAGGGCTCGAACGTGAGCCCGGTCGAGACCATGGTCGGCATGATCGCCGCGGCCCGCCAGTTCGAGCAGCAGATGAAGCTGCTCCAGATCGCCCAGACCCAAGGCCAGGAAGCCGCCAAGCTGCTGAGCACCTCCTGAGGACACGCACCATGATTCGATCACTTTGGATTTCGAGCTCCGGCATGCAGGCGCAGCAGACGCAGCTCGACGCGATCTCGAACAACCTCGCGAACGCCTCCACGAACGGCTACAAGGCTTCGCACGCCGTGTTCGAGGACCTGATGTACCAGAACCTGCGCCAGAGCGGCGCGAACACGACCGAGCAGACCCAGCTGCCGACCGGCCTGCAGATCGGCCTCGGCGTGCGCCCGGTCGCGACCTCGCGCAACTACGCCCAGGGCAGCCTGCAGCAGACCAGCAACGTGCTCGACCTCGCGATCCAGGGCAACGGCTTCTTCCAGGTGCAGATGCCCGACGGCACGACCGAGTACACGCGCGACGGCTCGTTCCAGGTCAACGCGAACGGCCAGATCGTCACGAACAACGGCTATACGGTGCTGCCCGGCATCACCGTCCCGGCGAACGCGCAGACCGTCACGGTCGGCCAGGACGGCACGGTCTCGGTCACGGTCGCCGGCCAGGCGACGCCGCAGACGCTCGGCCAGATCCAGCTCGCGAACTTCATCAACCCGCCGGGCCTCGACCCCAAGGGCCAGAACCTGTTCGCCGAGACCGCCTCGTCGGGCACGCCCAACGTCGGCGCCGCGAACGCGAACGGCTTCGGCTCGGTCCAGCAAGGCTATGTCGAAACGTCCAACGTCAACGTCGTGACCGAGCTCGTCGACATGATCCAGACGCAGCGCGCCTACGAGCTGAACTCCAAGTCGATCCAGACCTCCGACCAGATGCTGCAGAAGCTCTCCGAGCTCTGAGCCCGCAAGAGGAGCCCCGCCATGAAGCGCCTGCCCCCCTTCGTCGCCGCGCTCGCGGCCGCCCTGCTCGGCGGCTGCGGCACGCTGTACCCCGAACCGCGCGTGCAGATGAGCTCGACGCCGGTCGTCGACCTGCCGCTCGTGCCGCCGCAGGCGGCGACGAGCGGCTCGATCTACCAGGCCGCGAGCTACCGCCCGCTGTTCGAGGACAACCGCGCCCGCATGGTCGGCGACACGCTGACGATAGCGATCACCGAGAACATCAACGCGACGCAGAGCTCGACGAGCAATATGGAGCGCGCGAGCAGCCTCGCCGGCAGCGTCACCGCCCTGCCCTTCGTCGCCGCGAACTCGTTCGCGAACGGCCGCGCGAGCGCCGGCGCGAGCTCGGATATCAAGCACGACGGCAAGGGCGCGAACGCCAACGTCAACACCTTCACGGGCACGATCACGGCCGTCGTCACGGCCGTGCTGCCGAACGGCCACCTGATGATCACGGCCGAGAAGCAGATCGGCGTGAACCACAACGTCGACGTGCTGCGCTTCTCGGGCCAGGTCGACCCGCGCGCGATCGGCCAGGGCAACACGATCCCGTCGACGCTCGTCGCCAACGTGCGCATCGAGCAGCGCGGCCAGGGCGCTTTCGCGGATGCAAACGGAATAGGCTGGCTGTCACGTTTCTTTTTGAACCTTCTGCCGACCTAAAGAAAAACCAGAATCGGTCGAAGCCTCCCTCGCCTTCGACCGCCATGCGAATTCTTGTTTCCCTCCTGTTGCTGACCCTGGCGTTGTCTGCCGCCCCGGCACAGGCAACGCGCATCAAGGAAGTCGCCTCGGTCGCCGGCGTGCGTCCCAACGCCCTGACCGGCTATGGCCTCGTCGTCGGCCTCGACGGCACGGGCGATCAGGCCACCCAGACCCCGTTCACGACGCAGAGCCTGACGGCGATGCTCCAGCAGTTCGGCGTGATCCTGCCGGCCGGCCTGTCGACGATGCAGCCGCGCAATATCGCGACCGTGCTCGTCACGGCCCAGCTGCCCGCGTTCGCCCAGCCCGGCCAGGCGATCGACGTGACGGTCTCGTCGATCGGCAACGCCAAGAGCCTGCGCGGCGGCACGCTGATCCTGACACCGCTCAAGGGCCCCGACGGCCAGGTCTACGCGCTCGCCCAGGGCAATATGGTGATCCCGGGCGCAGGCGCCGCGGCGAACGGCTCCAAGGTCCAGATCAACCAGCTCGCGTCGGGCCGCATCCCCGACGGCGCGCTCGTCGAAAAGTCGGTGCCGACGGCGCTCGACCACGGCGACTCGATCCAGTACGACCTCAGCGCCGAGGACTTCACGACCGCGCGCGCCGTCGCGAACGCGATCAACCAGGCCAAGGGCAACGGCACGGCCGAGGCGCTCAACGGCCGCAGCGTGCGCGTCAAGGCGCCGGCCGACCCCGGCGCGCGCGTGTCCTTCCTCGCCGACCTCGAGAACCTGCCGATCGACCTCGCGATCCCGGCCGCGCGCATCGTCGTGAACGCGCGCACCGGCTCGGTCGTGATGAACCAGGCGGTCTCGATCGCGCCCTGCGCGGTCGCGCACGGCAACCTGTCGGTGACGATCTCGACGACGCCGGTCGTGAGCCAGCCGAACGCGCTGTCGAACGGCCAGACCGTCGTCGCCCAGAAGTCCGACATCACGATCAAGCAGGAACCCGGCCCGCTGATCCAGATGCCCGCAAGCGCGAAGCTCGCCGACGTCGTCAAGGCGCTCAGCGCGCTCGGCGCGACGCCGCAGGACCTGCTCGCGATCCTCCAGGCGATGAAGAGCGCTGGCGCCCTGAACGCCGAGATCGAGGTCATCTGACCCGCACGGAAGTCGAAGACGATGTCGTTCAACCCCGCCCCGCTGCTCGCCGGCTCCGCGACCGGAACCGGCAATACCGGTCTGGCCGGCGACACCGGCTCGCTGAGCCAGCTGCGCGCGGCCGCCGGCAAGGACCCGAAGGGCGCGATCCAGCAGACCGCGCGCCAGTTCGAGGCCCTGTTCATGCAGGAGGTCATGAAGAGCATGCGCGCGGCGACCCAGTCGTCGGGCATGCTCGAGAACTCCGGCACCCAGCTCGGCACCGAGATGCTCGACCAGCAGTTCGCGGCCAAGATGACCGGCATCCCGGGCGGCCTGTCCGAGGCGATCGCGCGCCAGCTCGAGCGTCAGAGCGGCGTGAGCGGCGGCACCGGCGCGAAGGCGACGCCCCAGAGCCTGCCGACGCTGACCAAGCAGAACGTGCCGGCCCATGTGCAGGCCTTCATCCAGTCGCACGACGCTGCGGCGCGCACGGCCGCCGCGCAGAGCGGCATCCCGGCGAGCTTCATGCTCGCCCAGGCCGCGCACGAGTCGGGCTGGGGCAAGCGCGTGATCACGAACGCCGACGGAAGCTCGACGCACAACCTGTTCGGCATCAAGGCGACGCCGGGCTGGACCGGCAAGACCGCCGACGTGACGACGACCGAATACGTGAACGGCCGGCCGCAGCGCGTCAAGCAGACCTTCCGCGCCTACGCGAACGACACCGAGGCGTTCCAGGACTACGCGCGCATGATCAGCAGCAACGAGCGCTACGCGTCGGCGATGACGCAGGCGCGCCAGGGCAACGCCGTGAACTTCGCCGCCGGCCTGCAGAAGGCCGGCTACGCCACCGACCCGGATTACGCCAGCAAGCTGGCCCAGGTCATCAACACCACGGTGCGCGTGCAGCGCGCCATGGCCTGATGCATAGGCATGCCTGATGGGTAGCGATCTTCTCTCGATCGGCGTCAGCGCGATGTTCGCGAGCCAACAGGCGCTCGGGACCATCGGCCAGAACATCGCGAACGCGAACACGCCCGGCTACTCGCGCCAGTCGGTCGTACTGACGACGCCGCCGGGCCAGTTCTCGGGCTCGGGCTTTTTCGGCAAGGGCGTGACGGTGCAGACCGTCACGCGCGAGCACAACGACTTCCTGACGACGCAGGCGCAGACCGCCAACGCCGTCGCGTCGATGGACCAGACCCACTCGGACCTGCTCGGTCAGCTGCAGAAGCTGTTCCCGACCGGCTCGAACGGCATCGGCAGCGCGGCCGGCGACTTCTTCAACTCGCTCGTCGACGTGTCGAACTCGCCGTCCGACCCCTCGGCGCGCCAGGTCGTGCTCGGCAAGGCGACCGAACTTGCCTCGCGTTTCAGCGACGCGGGCGCGCAGATCGACGCGATGGAGGCCGGCGTCGTCAGCGACCTCAAGGCCGACGTCTCGACCGTCAACCAGCTCGCGACGCAGATCGCGAACGTGAACGGCCAGATCGCGCTCGCGACCGGCACCGGCCAGACGCCCAACGACCTGCTCGACAAGCGCGACCAGCTCGTCACGCAGCTGAGCCAGTACCTGCAGGTCTCGACGCTGCCGGCCAGCGACGGCTCGCTGAGCGTGTTCATCGGCGGCGGCCAGCGCCTCGTGCTCGGCGGCCAGGCCCTGCAGCTCAGCGTCACCCAGGACACCTACGACCCGACCCACGCGGCCGTCTCGATCAACGAGAGCAACGGCACGCGCCAGCTCGACTCGAGCGTGCTGACCGGCGGCTCGATCACGGCGCGCCTGCAGTTCCAGAACAGCGACCTCACCGACGCGGCCAACAAGCTCGGCCAGCTCGCCGCCGCGATCTCCACGCAGGTCAACCAGCAGCAGGCGCTGGGCCTGGACCTGTCGAAGCCGCCCGGCACCGGCGCGCCGATCTTCGCCACGGGCCAGCCGCGCGCGCTGCCCGCGTCGACGAACGCGCGCAACGCCGACGGCACCTACGCGACCGCCGTCGGCCTGACGATCGAGAACGCGAGCCAGCTCCAGGCCGCCAACTACACGCTGCAGGTCGACCCGGGCGGCTCGGGCGGCTACCTGCTGACGCGCAGCTCCGACGGCCTGCAGCGCGTCGTGCAGAACGGCGATACCGTCGACGGCTTCCAGATCAACGTGACCGGCAACGCGATGGCGGCCGGCGACACCTTCCAGCTCCAGCCGGTCGCGCGCGCGGCCGCGAACATGCAGACCGTGCTGAGCAACCCGAGCGGCATCGCCGCGGCGTCGCCGCTGACGGCGAGCATCGCGTCGACGAACAAGGGCACGGCGACGGTCAACACGATCTACGCGGTCAACCGCAACCTGGACGCGACCCAGGCGCCGATGACGCTGACCTTTACCGGCGCGGACCCGAACAACGCGGGCCAGGTGCTCTACAACCTGCAGCTCGCCGACGGCACCGTGCTCACGGGCAGCTGGGCCGCGGGCACGCCGATCGGCAACCAGCCGAACGCGAACCCGCCGGTCAACCTCGGCTTCGAGCTGGCGCTGAACGGCGTGCCGAAGACCGGCGACACGGTCACGATCAACCCGACCCAGTTCACGGCGACCAACAACGGCAACGCCCAGGCCTTCCTGAACATGCAGACGCAGGCCTTCGTCGGCCAGCAGCTGCAGCCCGACGGCAGCATCGCGGCCGGCGCGACCGTCAACGACGCCTACGCCTCGGCGATGAGCGACATCGGCGCGCGCGTGCAGGGCGCGACCTACCAGGCGCAGGTCTCGAAAAGCGTCTCGACCGACGCCCAGACCGCGCGCTCGAACGACGCGGGCGTGAATATCGACGAGGAAGCCGCGCGGCTCATGCAGTACCAGCAGAGCTACCAGGCCGCGGCCAAGGTGCTCTCCACCGCGCAGACCCTGTTCAACCAGCTGCTGCAGATCGTCGGGTCGTAGTACCCAGAGGCCCTGAGGGGAAAGTCCCATGCGCATCGCCACCGCCAACCAGTACGACGTCAGCATCTCGACGCTGCAGGGCCGCCAGTCGCAGCTCCAGACGACGCAGGAGCAGCTGTCCTCGGGCCAGCGCGTCAGCCAGCCCAGCGACGACCCGACCGCCGCGGCCGAGATCGAGCGCTCGGTCGCGACGATCGGCCGGCTCGACGCGAACGAGCGCTCGCTGCAGGCGAGCCGCAACTCGATGACGCTGTCGGAGTCGGCGCTCGGCGACGCCGACAACCTGCTCCAGCAGATCCGCGAAAGCATGGTCCAGGCCGGCGACGGCAGCTACAGCGACCCGCAGCGCGCCGCACTCGGCCAGCAGATCAAGAGCCTGCGCGACCAGTTGCTGACCGTGGCGAACCGCTCGGACGGCAACGGCAACTACCTGTTCGCGGGCCTCGGCTCGAACGGCCCGCCGTTCATCGACCAGTCGGGCGGCGTGACCTTCACCGGCGTGCCCGGCGTCACCCTGACCGGCAACACCGACAAGTACCCGCTGACCGTCGACGGCAGCCTCGCGTTCATGGGCGCGCGCAGCGGCAACGGCAGCTTCGTCACGGCGGCCGGGACGAACAGCAACTCGGGCAACCCGCCGGCCGGCTGGATCGACTCCGGCAAGGTCACCGACCCGACCCAGCTGACCGGCCACAACTACACGATCCAGATCAACGGCAACTCGCCGCAGCAGAGCTTTTCGGTCACCGATACCGACACCGGTGCGATCGTCGCGAGCAACAACTTCACCGCCGGCCAGTCGGTCGCGTTCGACGGCCTGTCGGTCAATATCTCGGGCGCCCCGGTCGACGGCGACCAGTTCACGGTCGCGCCGTCGACGAACACGCTAGGCGTGTTCGACGTGCTCGACCGCACGATCGCCGACCTCAACACGCCCCAGCGCACGGGCGCCCAGATCTCCCAGTCGAACTCGAGCGACCTGCGCGATCTCGACGCGGTGATGGGAAATATCGAAAATATCCGCTCCCAGGTCGGAACTGCAATGAATAATCTCGACAGTTCCGAGACACGCATCAGCTCGACCAAGGAGTACAACCAGGCGCAGCAGTCGAACGCCCAGGATCTGGACATGGTTCAGGGGATCTCCGATTTCCAGAACCAGCAGACCGGCTACCAGGCAGCGCTGCAGACCTACGCCATGGTCCAGCGCATGTCGTTGTTGAATTACCTTCCGTCCTCCTAACCCGGGCCGCTCGGCGGCCGCGACCGCCGATGAACCATCCCATCCTGGCCAGCCTGGCCCTGGGCTACGCGCCGCTGATCGATCCCCAACGCGTCGTCACCGCGACGCGCGTGAGCGTGGTGCCGCTGCGTCCCGACCTGCAACCCGACGCCGGCGACCTGCTCGCCGCGATCACCGAGGTCTGGCCGGCCGAGGGCAGCGCCCAGCTGATCCTGAGCATCCGCCACGAGGAACAGCTCAAGGGCGTGCTCGCCGGCATCGCCGCGCCGCGGCTGATGGTCGAGGTGCCGGCCTTCATGGCCGCCGACCCGGCGCTCGCCGAGACCCTGCAGGCCCTCAAGAAGCGCGGCCAGGCGCTGCTGCTCAAGGGCATCCCGAGCCAGCCGCTCGACGCGGCCACCCTCGCCTGCTTCAAATGGGCCGTGCTCGAGCCCGACGAAGAGGCGCGCGCAGCCGCACTCGCGCTGCCGCGCCTGGTCACGGGCGTGCGCGGCGCGGCCGACGTCGACGCGGCGTTCAAGCGCGGCGCCCAGGGCGTGATCGGCTGGCCCGTCGAGGGCTCGTTCGACGCGCCCGTGACCGACACCCCGGGCCGCCGCAACGAGGTCCAGGCCGACCTGCAGGTGATCGTCGAGCTGATGTCGCGCGTCGACCAGGGCGACGACGTCGCGCGCCTCGAGCAGACGCTGCAGCGCGACCCGAGCCTCGCGTTCAAGCTGCTGCGCTACATGAACTCGGCCGCGTTCGGCCTGTCGGTCGAGGTCTCCTCGTTCCGCCACGCGCTGATGCTGCTCGGCTACTCGCGCCTGAAGCGCTGGCTCGCGCTGCTGCTCACCACGGCGAGCAAGGACCACGCGATGCGCCCGGTCATGTACGGCGCGCTGCGGCGCGGCCTGCTGATGGAGGAGCTCGCGAAGGGCATGGACGACGCCGAGATGCGCGACGAGATGTTCGTCTGCGGCCTGTTCTCGCTGCTCGACCACATGCTCAAGCAGCCGTTCGCGCGCCTGCTCCAGGCGATCCCGGTGCCCGAGCGCGTGCGCCAGGCCCTCGTCGAGGAGACCGGCCCCTACGCGCCCTACCTCGGGCTCGTGCGCGCGCTCGAGGCCGAGTCGGTCTACGACTACCGCACGGCGACCGAGCAGCTGATGCTCGGCGCCCAGGAAGTCAACAGCTGCCTGGTCAGCGCGCTGAGCAAGGCGACCCAGCTCGACTGAGACCTGAGGCGTTTCGCGTCGCTTGCATCGAGTACGCGGGCGGTTACGCAGGGCTACATTCGCGCAAAGCGCGGCCGTGTCGCGCCGCGTAGACTGAGGCCATGCGCGATGCCGCCGACCCGCTGCTCGAAGCCGCCGCCTGGCTCGGCGAGCTGACTCCGCAGGCGCTGCTGTGCTTCGCGCCCGACGGACGCGTCGTCGCCGCGAACGCGGCCTTCGAGGCGCTCGGCGGCGCGCAACACCTCGACGAGCTCGCCCCGGCGTTCCAGCGGCTGCTCGGCTGGCGCGCCGAAGGGCCCGTGCCCGAGCTGCTCGAGCCCGACGGCCAGTGGCGCGCCGAGGGCCTGGTGGCCGACGCCCACGGCCGCGCCCACCACCTGTTCGTGCGCGTCCGGTGCAGCCCCGACGGCGCGCACCTCGCCGCGCTGCTCGAGGATCAGGGCGGGCACCACGAGCGCGACCTCGCGCGCCAGGCCGAGCTCGACTCGGTGCTCGTCGGCATCGTCACGGTCGGCGCGCTCGGCATCGAGTGGATGAACCGGCCCGCGCGGCGCATGTTCGGCGCCCACCTCGCCCATTGTGTCGGCCGCAGCCTCGAGATCGTCGCCGGGCCCGAGCCCGGGCATCCGCTGCGCCACCCGCAGCGCTTCGCGAGCCTCGCCGAGGGCGAGGCTGCGAGCTTCGAATGCCTGATTCACGCGCTCGACGGGCGCAACTTCTGGGTCGCCGGCAACGCCGTCGCGACCGGCCAGGGCGAGGCGCGCCGCCTGACCTTCGCGCTGCTCGACATCGACCGCCGCCGCGAGGCCGAGGCGCGCCTCGAGGCCGCGCACGCCTCGCTCGCGCGCATCATCGACGCGGCGCCGCTCGCGATCACGCTGCACGACGCGCGCACGCACGGCGTCGAGCGCGCGAACCAGGCCGCCGCCGACATCGCCGGCCGCCAGCCCGAGGACCTCGTCGGCGCGCCGCCCGAGGCGATCTTCGGCCCGGCGAGCGCGCGCGGGCTCGCGGCCGACATCGAGCGCGCGCTGCGCGCCGACATCGGCGCCGTGATCGAGCGCGAGCTGCGCGCCGGCGCCGGCGCGGCCGAGCGGGTCTGGGACCTGCGCCTGCTCCACCTCGGCGGCAATAGCCAGGACGTCGCGGCCGGCGACGCTGGCCAGGTGCTGATCGTCGCGTCCGACGTGACCGCGCAGCGCGCCGCCGAGGCCGAACGCCTGCGCGACGCGATCGCCCAGCGCGAGCTGCTCGTGCGCGAGGTCCACCACCGCATCAAGAACAATCTGCAGGGCGTCGCCGGCCTGCTGCAGGGCGCGGCGGCGCGCCGCCCCGAGCTCGCCGAGCCGATCCGCGAGGCGGTCGGCCAGGTCAATGCGATCGCCCAGGTCTACGGCCTGCGCGTCGGCGCGGCCGGCGCGCTGCCGCTGCTCGGCGTGCTGCAGGCCGTCGTCGGCTCGCTCGGCCGCGTCCACGGCCGGGTCCTGCAATGCGAGGCCGCGCCCGGCGTCGAGCGCTGGCTGCTGCCCGAGGCCGAGGCGATCCCGATCGCGCTGACGCTCAACGAGCTCGTGACCAACGCGATCAAGCATGGCGCGCCGAACGCCGTGCATTGCCGCGTCGACGCCGCGCGCGACGGCGCGAGCGTCAGCATCGTCAACGCGGGCCGGCTGCCGGCCGGCTTCGAATCCGACGGCGGCGCCGACGCCAGCGGCAGCGGCCTCGGCCTCGTGCGCGCGCTGCTGCCGCGGCGCGGCACCAAGCTCACGATCGAGCAGCGCGACACCAAGGTGCTCGCGCGCGTCGAGCTCCGCGCGCCCGCCGTCACGGAGGCCGCATGAACCCGTCCCCCGCGAGCGCCAGCAAGGGCCGCAGGATCCTTGTCGTCGACGACGACCGCCTCGTCCTCGCGACGCTCGGCCGCGGCCTCGCGAGCGCGGGCTTCGAGGTGCTGTTCGCCGACAACGGCGACGACGCGATCCTGCTCGCCCGCGAGCACCGCCCCGGGCTCGCGCTGCTCGATATCCGCATGGACGGGCTGTCGGGCTTCGACGTCGCGGCGTATCTGCGCGAGCACCTGCACATCCCGTTCATGTTCCTGTCGGCCTTCGCCGACGCGGCGACGATCGCGCGCGTCGCCGAGCTCGGCGCGCTCGCCTACCTGATCAAGCCGCTCGACATCTCGCAGATCGTGCCGGCCGTCGAGACCGCGTTCGCGCGCGCCCGCGAGCTCGGCGCGGCGCCCGCGCCCGCAAGCGCGCACCCGGCGCTCGAGCAGGAGGTCGCGCTCGCGCTCGGCGCGCTGATGCAGCGCGAGCGCCTGCCGCGCGCGGCCGCGCTCGCGCGGCTCGAGGGCCTCGCCGCGGCGGCCGGCCTCACGCTCGCTCAGCAGGCCGCGCGCGAGCTCGCGGCGCTCGAGGCGCCGTCGCCTGCGGCGTAGTCTGCACCGTCGAGCGTGAAGTACAGGCGCGCGCCGACGCCGCGCTCGGCCTCGGCCCAGACCGTGCCGCCATGGCGCTCGACGATGCGCCGCACCGAGGCCAGGCCGACGCCGTGCCCCGGGAACTCGCTCGCCGCGTGCAGGCGCTGGAACGGCTCGAACAGGCGCGTGGCCTGGGCCATGTCGAAGCCCGCGCCGTTGTCGCTGACGATGTAGCAGGGCCGGCCGCGGTGCGCGCCGAGCTCGAAGCGGATCCGCGCGGGCGCCGCCGCGGCGCTGTATTTCCAGGCGTTGCCGAGCAGGTTCTCGAGCAGCGCGCGCAGCAGCGCCGGGTCACCCGCGGCGACGAGCTGCGGCTCGATATGGACCTCGGCGCGGCGCGTCGGCGCGGCGCCGCGCAGCTCGGCGACGATGTCGGCGGCGAGCCGGCTCAGGTCGACGCGCTCGCGGCTCAGCGGCACGGCGCCGAGCCGGGTCAGCGCGAGCAGCGCGTCGATCATCTGCTGCATGCGCGCGACCGCCGCGCCGACCCGCGCGAGGTGGTCGGCGCCGAGCGCGTCGAGCGGCCGCCCGCTCGCCGCGTAGTCCTCGGCGAGGATGCGCGTGAAGCCCTCGGCGACGCGCAGCGGCGCGCGCAGATCGTGCGAGACCAGGTAGGCGAACGCGTCGTCGGCGGCGGCCGGCGGCACGGTATCCGGCGGCGATGTGGCCGCCTGGGTCGCGAGCTCGGCCGGCGCCGCGACGACCTCGGCCGCGCCGTGATAGCCGCTGAAGCGCCCCGCGGCGTCGCGGCAGGCGACGCCGCGCAGCCGGTAGTGAGCGGCGCCGTCGGCGCTGCTGACGGCGAGCCCCGCGAAGCTGGTCTCGCGTGCCAGGGTGGCGCTCACGGCGGCGGCCTGGCGAAACCGCTCGGCGAGCTTCTGGGTCGCCGCGTGGCCGACCCAGGACGAGGCCGGCGCGCCCTGCGGCGCCTGCCAGCGCACGAGGTGGTGTTCGGCGTCGGTCGCCCATTGCCAGTCGCGCTGCAGCTGGGCGTGGACCTGGGCCGCGTCGCGCGCCTCGCGCAGCGCCGCCCCGAGCGAGGCGCGCGCCTTGACGACACCGACATGCCAGCCCAGGGCCGCCGCGCCCGCGAGCATGCCGGCACCGAGCAGGGCGAACAGCGCGAGCGACGGCGCGCCGCCGTCCGCGACGAGCGCGAGCAGCATCGCGAACAGCACGGCGACGGCCGCGCCGAGCGCCGCGGGCAGCGCCATGGCGCTGCGGCCGCGCGGCGCGCCCTGCGCCTGCAGCTGTCCCCGCGCTTCGCTCCGCCCTTCCATGGCCGCGATTGTACGAAGCACGGCCGCCACGGCCGCGGCCCGGCGCTGTGGCGGCGGCGCCGCCGAAACCGTAATCCTTCACGTTTGCCCGCGTGCGAAGCGCGGCCGCAGTTGTACATTCGGTCATCGGCCGCGTTGCGCACCGCTCGCGGCTCCAGGCCCCCCGAATCCCCATGCCCCTGCCGCCGACCCAGACCCCCGCCGCGCTCGACGCCGATGCGCTCGCACGCCTGCGCGAACTCGACCCCGAGGGGCGCAGCGGCCTGCTCGCGCGCGTCGTCAACGCCTACCTCGCCTCGCTCGACCGGCTCGTGCCCGAGCTCGACCGCGTGCGCGGCGTCAGCGCCGACGCCGAGGTGATTCGGCATGTCAGCCATACCCTAAAATCCTCGTCGGCCAGCGTCGGTGCGCTGCAGGTGTCGCAACGCTGTGCCGAAATCGAGGCGCTCGCGCGCGCGCGGCAGCTCGAGACGATCGAGCCGCTGCTCGACCGCTTGCTCGACGAACTCGCCCAAGCTCGCTTGGCCCTGACCCAACTCCTCGGCGCCTGAGCCGCCGGTCGGACGCGAAAACACGCGGGACATGAACGCCGAAGCACCACGAGTCGAAGAACTGCCAGCCGAGCCCAAGGTGCTGCTGATCGACGACGACGAAGTCAACCTGCTGCTGACCGGGGCCGCGCTGCGCGAGCGGGGCTTCCAGATCACCGAGGCGACGAGCGGCCAGCTCGCGCTGAACATGATCGCCGAGTCGGCGCCCGACATCATCGTGCTCGACGCGCTGATGCCCGGCCTCGACGGCTTCGAGACCTGCCGGCGCCTGCGCGCCCTGCCCGGCTTCGAGTCCTCGCCGGTGCTGATGCTCACGGGCCTCGACGACGAGGCCTCGATCACGCGCGCCTACCAGGCCGGCGCCACCGACTTCTTCGTCAAGTCGCAGCAATGGAGCCTGCTCGCCGGGCGCCTGCGCTATCTGCTGCGCAGCTCGCGCACGCGCATCGAGCTCGAGCGCAGCAAGGCGCGCCTCGCGCGCGCGCAAGACCTCGCCCGCATGGGCAGCTTCGACTGGCACAAGGACAGCGGCTTCACGATGGCGCCCGAGGCGCTGCGCGTGCTCGGGCGCGGGCCGCAGGACGGCCTCGACTTCGTCAGCGCGATGCGCATGGTGCCGCTCGAGGAGCGCAGCGCGTTCCTGCGCCTGCTGCGCGACGTGCTGCTGCACAACTCGGTGCTCGTGACCGACCTGACCGTGAACCTGATGGACGGGCGCCAGCGCGTCGTCCACGTCGAGGCCGAGCCCGAGTTCAACGAACAGGGCGCGGCGGCCGGCTACACGGGCGTGGTCCAGGACGTCACCGACCGCCGCCAGGCCGAGGACCGAATCCGCCAGCTCGCCCATTTCGACGCGCTGACCGGCCTGCCGAACCGCCGCCAGCTGATCTGGCGCGTCGAGCGCGCGATCGAGCAAGCGCGCCGCGGCGGCCACGAGGTCGGCCTGCTGCTGATCGACCTCGACCGCTTCAAGGTCATCAACGACACGCTCGGCCACGCGGCCGGCGACGAGCTGCTCGTCGAGGTCGGCCACCGCCTGCGCGCCTGCGTGCGCCACTCCGACCAGGTCATGGAAGGCATGCTCGAGGCCGTCGGCGGCCGCTCGCACCGCACGCTCGAGGCCGTCGGCCGGCTCGGCGGCGACGAGTTCGTCGCGCTGCTGCCCGAGGTCAACGACGAGCGCGACGCCGAGCGCGTCGCCCAGCGCGTGCTCGACGCGATGCGCGAGCCGATCTTCATCGCCGGCCAGGAATGCTTCGTCACGGCGAGCGTCGGCATCGCGCTGTTCCCGCGCGACGGCCAGAGCATGGCCGACCTGCTGCGCAACTCCGACGTCGCGATGTACGCGGTCAAGTCGCAGGGCCGCAACGCCGCGGCGATCTACACGCCCCAGCTCGCCGGCCGCGGCCGCGAGAAGCTCGAGCTCGAGAGCGCGCTGCACAAGGCGCTCGAGCGCAACGAGATCGTGCTGCACTACCAGCCCAAGATCGACGTGCGCGCGGGCCGCATCGTCGGCGCCGAGGCGCTGATGCGCTGGAGGCGCGGCGACCGCCTCGTGCCGCCCGGCGACTTCATCCCGCTCGCCGAGGAGACCGGCCTGATCGTGCCGCTCTCGGAGTGGGCGCTCAAGGAGGCGGCGCGCCAGGCCAAGGTCTGGCAGCTGAACTTCGGCTTCTCGGACTCGATCGCCGTGAACCTGCCGAGCCGCCTGTTCGAGCGCTCGGACCTCGTCGAACACATTCATCAGTGCGTCAGCGCGGTCGGCGTGCCGCACCGCGTGATCCAGCTCGAGATCACCGAGAACAACCTGATGAAGGACCTGCAGAACGTCATCCCGGCGCTGCACCGCCTCAACGAGGTCGGCGTCGAGATCTCGATCGACGACTTCGGCACCGGCTACTCCTCGCTCGCCTACCTGACGACGCTGCCGATCTCCGAGGTCAAGATCGACCGCACCTTCGTGCGCGACCTCGGCATCACGACCGAGAGCTCGGCCGTCGTCACGGCGATCATCGCGCTCGCGCGCGCGCTGAACCTGCGCGTGATCGCCGAGGGCGTCGAGACGATCCGCCAGATGGACGAGCTCACCCGCCTCGGCTGCGACCACATGCAGGGCTTTCTGTTCGCCAAGGCGATGGCGCCCGACGAATTCGAACAATGGATCGACCAGGTCATCGTCGGCCGCAACGCCGCCTGGCTCGACGCGTCGAGCGAGGCCGGCGTCGCGAGCGCGCTGAGCGAAACCGCGGCCGGCCTGCCGGTCGTGCCGAACTAGCTCGCGCGGGTCTCCGTAGCGTTAACAGGCCCTAGCATGAACGACAAACGCCCGCCCGCGGCGCTGGCCAAGGCAGCGCTGCTGCGCCTCGCCCAGGCCCAGCAGGAGCCGACGCCCGAGAACTACGCGCGCGCCTACGCGCAGGAGGCCGGCACGCCGCTGCCGCCGAAGACCGGGGCGCCGGCGCCCGGCGCGGCGAACGGCGGCGGCGCCGAGGGCGGCGGCAACGAGGCCTGGTCGCAGCTGATCGAGCGCGTCGTGCGCGGCGTCGAGCGCGGCGACAAGGCCTGGCCGATCGGGCGCAAGAAGGACGGCCTGCAGCGCGTGCTCGCGAACAACCGCAACGACGCGCAGCGCCTGTACGGTCGCCTGCAGCAGCTCGTCAAGAGCTGGGACGGCGAGACCGGCAGCACCGACGACGAGGTCCAGACCGCGAGCCAGTTCATGGGCGAGGAAGCGCTCGCGACCCAGCCCGCGCCGCTCGGCACGGCGAGCGGCTTCGGCGCGGCGGGCGCTTTTGGCGGCCCGGGCGTGGGCGAGCCGGCGCGCGACGACAGCTGGCCCGGCATCGGCTTCGAGCTGCACGCGACGGTGCGCCACGCGGTCGCCTACCCGGGCGCGTTCGGCGACGAGCTCGTGCGCGAGCTCGACGACGCGCGCGCCGAGCTCCAGCGCGACGGCGCGACGCCCGAGCGCGCGGCCGAGATCGCCGCGCTGTGCCAGCGCGTGCGCCACCTGCTCGACCACCGCCAGCACCTGTTCGGCGAGATGAACACCCTGTGCCGCGAGCTCAGCGCGAGCCTCGTCGAACTCGCCGAGGAGGACTCCTGGGTGCAGGGCCAGTGCGAGGTCATGCACGCGGCGATCAGCCATGGCCTGGGCAGCCGTGGCGTGCGCAGCGCGACCGAGATCCTCGCGGGCGCGCGCGCGCGCCAGCACGCGCTGCGCTCCGAGCGCGCCCAGGCGCGCGACGCGCTGAAGAGCCTGATCCACCAGATGCTCGCCGAACTCAGCGAGCTCGGCCAGCACACCGACCGCTTCCAGAACAACGTCGGCCGCTACGCCGACGCCATCGAGAAGGCCGACAGCCTCGAGAGCCTCGCCGGCACCGTGCGCGAGATGGTCGAGGAGAGCCGCAGCGTGCGCGAGCTCGTCCAGCAGACCCAGTCGCGCCTGAGCAGCGAGCATGGCCGCGCGGCCGAGCTCTCGGCCAAGGTCGAGCTGCTCGAGGACGAGCTGCGCAAGCTCTCGAGCGAGGTCCAGACCGATCAGCTCACCCAGATCGCGAACCGCCGCGGCCTGATCAAGAGCTTCGAGCAGGAACAGGCGCGCGCCGAGCGCGAAGGCGGCCGCATCGCGCTGGCCCTGCTCGACATCGACAACTTCAAGAAGCTCAACGACACGCTCGGCCACGCGGCCGGCGACGAGGCGCTGAAGTCGCTCGCCGCGCGCGTGTCGGCGCTGCTGCGCCCCGGCGACATGGTCGCGCGCTACGGCGGCGAGGAGTTCGTCCTGCTGCTGCCGGCGACGCCGATCGACGAGGCCCAGTCCGTGCTCGCGCGCCTGCAGCGCGCGCTGTCGGCGAGCCTGTTCGTCCACGAAGGCAAGGACGTGTTCGTGACCTTCTCGGCCGGCGTCACGCTGTACCGCGCGGGCGAGACGCTCGAGGCCGCGCTCGACCGCGCCGACGTCGCGCTCTACGAGGCCAAGCACACGGGCAAGAACCGCGCGTGCGTCGCGCCCTGAGCGCCGCCCCGCCGCGCTAGAAGCTGAACGCGAGCCGCAGCCCGCCCCAATGGCGGCCCTGCACGAAGATCGGCGCCGACGCCTCCTTGAGCAGCACGAAGCGGCCGCCGCCCATGTCGCGCCGGTAGGTCTGGAGCAGGAACGGCCGTTCGTTGCGCGCCGACGCCAGGCCCGTGCGGTCGTCGAAGACGCGCCGGTAGCGGCTGTTCGCGGTATTCCACACGACGTCGCCGGCGCGCTGCGGCTGGCAGTACTTGCGGTTGTGCGTCGACACATAGCCGTTGCGGTCGACGGCAATGCAGAACACGATTTTCGGATCGCTCGCGAGCACGCGCTCGAGCACGGCCGGGAACAGGCGGTCGGCCAGCGCGTTGTACGCGACCTCGAACTGGGCGGGGTTGCTGCCGGCGATCGCGCGGTAGCCGGTGTCGAACAGCGCGGCCGCGTTCGTCTGGCCCTGCGCGACGGCGCCGTCGAGCAGCGCGCCGATCTCGGCCGCCGCGCCCTGCGCGGCGCGGATGAACGGCGCGTCCTCGACCTCGACGCCCGACTCGGCGATCGTCTCGATCAGCGCCTCGGACAGGCGCAGGAAGCGCTCGCTGCAGCCGAGCGCGGTCTGCAGGCCGCGCACCGCCTGCTCGACCTCGCGGCCGAGCAGGCCCGCGCGTTCGTTGAGCTGGGCCATGCTCTGGCCGCAATGGTCGGCCGACGCGGCGATGCGGCGCACGTCGGTGTCGACGGCCGCGAAGGCCTCGTGGACGGCGCTCTTGCCGCCGGCCTCGCCGCTCGCGAGCTCGCGGCTCGAGCGCTCGACGCGCTCGTGCAGCGCCGCGATCGCGCCGATGATCGCCTTGGACGAGCGCTCGACCTGGCCCGCGAGGTCCTTGACCGCGTCGGCGACGACGCCGAAGCCGCGCCCGGCCTCGCCCGCGCGCTTGGCCTCGACGCTCGCGTTGAACGCGACGAGGCGGGTCTGCAGCGCGATCTTGGTGATGTCGGCGGCCGCGCCCGAGACCTCGCTGAGCGTCGTCTTGATGCCGCCCATCTCGGCGCCCGCGCCGGCGAGCGCGTCGCGCGCGTGCTGGACCGCGCCGGCCGTCGCGCGCGTCGCCGCGGCGATCTCGTCCTGCGCGGCGCGCAGCCGGCCGAGCTCGTCGCCGAGCGCACCCATCGCCGCGGCCTGCGACTGCACGATCTTCTGGGTGTCCTCGATCGCGCCGCGCACCTCGGCGGCATCCTTGCCGACCGAGGACACGGCGCGCGAGATCTGCGTGATCAGCTCGGTGCCGCCGCGCGCCGGCGACGCGGCCGCCGGCTCGGTGAAGCGGGGTTCGGGGGGCGTGAAGCGCAGCATCGCGGGCGTCTCCTCCTTGGCAGGGGCGCCCGCTCGGAACGGCGGGCTGCGCCGATTCTTGCGCATCCGCGACGCTGCGGTCTACGGGGTAGACCGCAGCACCGGGCCCGCGCGGTCTACCAGTCGCGCAGCTTCACGCGCAGCCGCGCGATCGCCTGGCTGTGCAGCTGGCACACGCGCGACTCGGTGACCTTGAGCACGGCCGCGATCTCCTTGAGGTTCATGTCGTGCTCGTAGTACATGCCCATCACGAACTGCTCGCGCTCGGGCAGGTTCTTGATCGCCTCGACGAGCGCGTGGCGCATGCGGCCGTCCTGCAGCTGCGCCATCGGGTTGTTCGCGTGGTCGGCGACGTGCCGGTCGAGGAAGTCGTCGTCGCCGTCGTCGCCGCTCATGTCCTCGAGGTAGACGAGCTGGGTGCCGCGGACCTTGCCGAGCAGCTCCTGGTAGTCGGCAAGCGCGAGGCCCATCTCGGCGGCGATCTCGCTCTCCTGCGGCGCGCGGCCGAGGCGCTGCTCGACCTTGTGCACGGCGGCCTCGATCTCGCGCTGCTGGCGGCGCGTGCCGCGGCTCATCCAGTCGCCGCCGCGCAGCTCGTCGAGCATGGCGCCGCGGATGCGCTGGGTCGCGAAGGTCTCGAACTGCACGCCCTGCTCGGCGTCGAAGCGCGACAGCGCGTCGGACAGGCCGATCAGGCCGACCTGGATCAGGTCGTCGATGTCGACGTTGGCCGGCAGCTTCGCGATCATCTGGTGCGCGAGTCGGCGCACCAGCGGGCTGTACTGGCGGATCAGGTCGGAATTGTCGAGACGGCCCTTGGCGGTGTACATCGCATGCATCCCGGCGGTCATAGTGCCCCCGCCAAGAGTTGGTAACTCGGCGGACTCGCATTGCTGCCGCGTCCGGCGGGACGCAGCGGCGCGCTGTCCTCGGTCGCCGCGAGCGCCGCGCCGGGCGGCGCCAGCGCCAGCAGTTCGCGGGCGACATGACGCAGCTCCGGCGCCAGGGGCGCGCCGGCCGGCAGGCGCGGATCCACGCAGGCCCAGTCGCGCAGCACCGCCCCGAGGAAGCTGTCGGCGCAGCTCGTGAGCTGCTGGGCGATGCGCGTGGCCAGGCGCAGCTGCGGATGCGCGGCTAGGAGCAGACTGTAGACCATCAGGCCGGCTCTTTGGCTCAACCACTTCATCGCCGCGTAGGCATGCGTGACGCTGTCGTTCTCGATGTCGGCGAGCAGCAGCGGCCGGGTCTCGCGCAGCGCGACGACGCGCGCGAGCTCTGGCGCGCTCGCGTGCAGCAGCACGACCTCGGCCTGCGGCGCGGCCTGGGCGACGCTCTGCAGGAACTGCGCGGCCGAGCCGCGCGCGTTGGTGTAGCGCATCGGCAGGCCGCGCGCCGCGAGGTAGGAGACCGAGCCCGACAGCGGCTCGACGCAGGCGCCGAGGTCGACATGGGCGAGCTCGCTCGGCGCCGGCGCGGACTCGGCCGCGTCGACGAGCAGGGTGTGGAAGCCGGCCTCGGCGTAGGCTGCGCAAAGCTGCTCGAGCAACGCGCCCGCGCCGCGCACATGGGGATTGGAGACGACCGGCACGAAGCGCACGCGCGAACCGGAGAACAGCCGCCGCAGGCCGTCGGCCTGGTCGGGTCGGGCGTCGCGCGGGGGCATCGCTTCCATGGGGACTGCCTTCAGGGTGAAGCTCAATGGATGCTCGAGGAAGCCAGCTGCACGGGCGCGCCGGCGAACACGAGGTTGACGTCCGAGCTGTCCATGCGCCAGGCGCTGCCGGCGTTCACGCGCAGCGCATGCTGGACCAGGTCCTGCGCCGACAGGCGGTGCCAGTCCTCGGGCACGCGCTGGCCGTTCGCGACGCCGAGCACGGTGAGCTTGTGGCGGATCAGGGTGTCTAGCGCGGGCGCGAGCTTGACGGCCTCGTCGATCTTCGAGAGCACGACGCCGTGGCATTGCGCGGCGCGCCAGGCGTGGACCACGTCCTCGATCGTCTCGCCCTGCTGCGCCGAGTTCAGCACGAGCAGCTTCTTGACGCTCGGGTGGCGCAGCATGTCGAGCAGCTCGCCGGTGCGGCTGTCGCGCTGGGCCATGCCGGCCGTGTCCACGAGCACGAGCTTCTTGCCCGCCAGCAGGTCGAGCAGGTCCTCGAGCGACGTGCGGTCGTGCGCGGTGTGCACCGGCACGCCCAGGATGCGGCCGTAGGCGCGCAGCTGCTCGTGGGCGCCGACGCGGTAGGCGTCGAGCGTGACGAGGCCGAGGTTGGCCGCGCCGTACCGGGTCGCGAACGCGGCCGCGAGCTTGGCCGTCGTCGTCGTCTTGCCGACGCCGGTCGAGCCGATCAGCGCGAACACGCCGCCCTGCTCCTCGATCGCCGGGCCTTCGTTGGCCGCGTGGAGGTTGCGCACGAGCACGTTCGCGGCCCAGGCGTTCTCGTCCTGGCCGTCCTTGAACTCGGCCGGGCAGGACTCGACGAGCTTGCGCACGAGCGCCGGCGAGAAGCCGATCTCGAGCAGGCGCTGGGTCAGGCGCGCCTGCACCGGCTGGCGCTGCAGCTTCTCCATGAACGCGAGCGCGCTGAAGCGTTCCTCGATCATGCCCTTGACCTGGCGCAGCTCGCGCATCATGTCGAGCTGGTCGCGTTGGCTGCGCGGCGATTCGGGCGGCGGGGCGGGCAGGCGCACCTCGTCGCGCAGCACCGGCGGGGCGCGATGCGGCTGCTGCTGGGGCTGCTGCGGCGGCAGATGGGCCGGCGCATGGACGGGCATATGCCCGTGCATCGGCGCCTGCGGGTGCTCGCCGAGCTGCGCGCCCATCTGCGCGCCCATCTGCGCACCCATCTGCGCGGCCATCTGCCGGACCGCGGGCGGCACCTGCTGCGGCAGCGGCTGGGCCGGCGCCGGGCGCATCCGGGGTTCGGCGTACTGCGGTGTCGGCTGCGGCACGAACTGGGCCCGCTGCGGCGCGGCCGCGGCCAGCGCCGGCTCGGCGCGGCGCGGCTGCAGCGTGCGCAGCGCCGACGCGGCGCGCTCGCGGCGCGCGGCCTCGAGCGAGGCGATGCCGGCCGCGTCGAGCGCCTCGGGCGCGCTTTCGCCCAGCGCGGACGGCTCGAACGGGTCGGGCGCGCCCTCGAGCGCGGCGCGGCGGCGCTTGAGCACGCGCTCGCGCACATAGTCCTGGAACGACAGCGTGCTCATTGCGAGCGTCTCGACGTCGCGGCCGACCGGCGCGGCGCCGCCCGACATCGCGTTGCGCAGGCCGCCGACGCGCTCGGCGAAGCTGCGGCGCGCGGCCGCCGGGGCGGGCGCGGCGGCGGACCGGGTCGCGCGCGTCGCGGGGGCCGGGGCCGACGACGGCGCCTGAGCCGGCGGAAAGTCGACCGCGCGGATCTCGGCCGGCGTGGCCGCCATGCGCGGCGCCTTGGCCGCGGCGCGCTCGATCTGCGACATGCCGTCCGGCGCCATCGCGAGCACCTCGACGCCGTCGGCGGTGCGCTTGTTCGACAGCACGACAGCGTCGTCACCGAAGGCCTGCTTGACCAGGTTGAGGGCCTCGCGCGCGGTGCGCCCGGTAAAGCGGCGGACGTTCATGCTCATGCTGTACTCCCGATGATGGAGCCGATGCGGATCGTGTGGGTTTCAGGAATTTCGCTGTGGCTCAGCACCTTGAGCCGCGGCGCGGCGCGGCGCAGCAGGCGCGCGAGCGGCGCGCGGATCAGGTCGGGCACCAGCAGGCAGGCCGGCACGCCGCGCTCTTCCTGGGAATTCGCGGTCTCGGCGGCGCGGCGCGTGAGCGTGTCGGCGACGCCGGGGTCGAGCGCCGCGCCGTTCGGCGAGTTCAGCGCCTGGCTCACGAGGCGCTCGAGCTCGGGCTCGAGCGCGATCACGTCGAGCTCCTTGAGCGGGCCGTAGATCTGCTGGACGATCGCCGGTGCGATCGCGACGCGCACGCGGCGCGCGAGCTCGCCCGGGTCGGTGACGTTGCCGCCGGCCGCCTCGGCGAGCGACTCGACGATCGTGCGCATATCGCGGATATGCACGCCTTCGTCGAGCAGGTACTGCAGGACTCGCTGGAGGGTGGCGGTGCTGACCATCTTGGGTATCACGTCTTCGATGAGCTTGGGCGCGAGCTTGGTCAGATGCTCGACCAGGGCCTGCGTCTCGACCCGGCCCAGCAGCTTGGCCGCATGGACATGCATCAAGTGTGAAAGATGAGTGGCTACGACGGTCGAGCAATCAACGACCGTAAAGCCGCTCATTTGGGCCATCTCCCGCTGGCGCTCCTCGATCCAGGTCGCCGGCAGGCCGAAGGCCGGGTCGGTCGTCTGGGTGCCGATCAGCTTCTGGGTCGCGTGGCCCGGGTTGATCGCGAGCCACATGCCCGGGAAGGCCTCGCCCTCGCCGACGACGGCGCCGCGCAGCGAGATCCGGTAGGCGCTCGGGCGCAGCTCGAGGTTGTCGCGGATATGCACGGGCGGCGGCAGGAAGCCGACGTCCTGGGCGAACTTGCGCCGCACGCCCTTGATGCGCGACAGCAGGTCGCCTTCGCGCTTCTTGTCGACGAGCGCGATCAGCCGGTAGCCGACCTCCAGGCCCAGCACGTCGACGGGCACGAGGTCGTCCCAGCTCGCCTCGCCCGCGTTCGCGGGCGCGGCCGGCTGGTTCTTCGCGCGCTCGGCGGCCGCGGCGGCGCGGCGCTCGCGGTCGCGCAGCCACCACGCGTAGTAGCCGAGCAGGCCCGCGATCAGCAGGAAGACCAGGTGCGGCATGCCCGGGATCAGGCCCAGCGTGCCGACCACGCCGGACGTGATCGCGAGCGACTTGGGCGAGCCGAAGACCTCGCGGCGGATCTGGCTGCCGAGGTCCTTCTCGGAGCCGACGCGCGACACGACCATCGCGGCCGAGACCGAGATCAGCAACGCCGGCACCTGGGCGACGAGCGCGTCGCCGACCGCGAGCAGGATGTAGGAGTCGGCCGCCTGGCTCGCCGACAGGCCATGCTGGACCACGCCGATCACGAGGCCGCCGATGATGTTGATCGCGAGGATCAGCATGCCCGCGACCGCGTCGCCGCGCACGAACTTGCTCGCGCCGTCCATCGCGCCGAAGAAGTCGGCCTCGTCGCCGAGCTCGGCGCGGCGGCGCTTGGCCTCGGCCTCGTTGATCAGGCCGGCGTTGAGGTCGGCGTCGACGGCCATCTGCTTGCCGGGCATCGCGTCCAGGGTGAAGCGCGCGCCGACCTCGGCGATGCGCTCGGCACCCTTGGTCACGACGATGAAGTTGATCACGACGAGGATCGCGAACACGATCAGGCCGACCGCGAAATTGCCGCCGATCAGGAAATGGCCGAAGGACTCGATCACGTGGCCGGCCGCGGCCGCGCCGGTATGGCCCTCGAGCAGCACGACGCGCGTCGACGCGACGTTCAGCGACAGGCGCATCAGGGTCGTCAGCAGCAGCACGGTCGGGAAGGCCGCGAAATCGAGCGGCTTGATCATGTGCGCCGCGACCATCACGACCATCACGGCCATCGCGATATTGAAGGTGAAGAACAGGTCGAGCGCGAACGGCGGCAGCGGCAGCACCATCATCGACAGCACCATCAGCACGCCGATCGGCGCGCCGAGCGCCTGCACGATCGCCGCGCGCGGGCCGAGCCAGCTCTGGAGCCGGGCCATCATCGGATTCATGCGTCAAGCTCCTCGGCGTTTCGTTCCGCGTAGCCGGGCTCGTTGTGCGGGTCGAGCTCGGGCGGCACGAACGGGTTCGGTTCGGCCGGCACCTTGCCGCGCCCGGCCAGGGCCGCGCGCAGCTGGTAGACGTAGGCGAGCACCTGGGCCACGGCCGTGAACAGTGCGGCCGGGATCTCGTGGTCGAGCTTGGTATGGGCGTAGAGCGCGCGCGCGAGCACCGGCGACTGCAGCACCGGCACCTTCGCGTCGCGCGCGATGTCGCGGATCTTCAGGGCGAGCAGGTCGGCGCCCTTCGCGACGACGCGCGGCGCGCCCATCTTGCCGTCCTCGTAGCGCAGCGCGACCGCGTAGTGGGTCGGGTTCATCACGACGAGGTCGGCCTTCGGGACCGCGGTCAGCATGCGCCGGCGCGACAGCTCGCGCATGCGCTGGCGCAGGCGGCGCTTGACTTCGGGCGCGCCTTCGACGTCCTTGTGCTCCTGCTTGAGCTCCTCGCGCGTCATGCGCAGGCGGCGCAGGTACAGGGTGCGCTGCAGCGGCACGTCGATCGCGGCGAACACGGCGAGCGCGATCGCGACGAGGCCCAGGCCCGTCGCGACCTCGTGAGCCGCGAACGCGAGGGCGTTGGGCAGGGGCACCGACATGATGCCGATGAAGCCCGCGACGCGGTTCTTGAGCACGAGCGCGCCGGCGACGCCGAGCACGATCGCGAGCGCGACGGCCTTGAGCGCCTGGCCGAGGCCGGCGCCCGTGAACAGGCGGCCGAGGCCGGCGAGCGGGTCGAGGTGCGAGAACTTCGGCGCGAGCGGCTTCCAGGTCCAGTTCCAGCCGCCGAGCGCGAGGTTGGCGAGCAGCGCCGCGAGCACGAGGCTGCCACACAGGCGCGCGAGCAGGCTCATGAAGGTCCAGGCCGCCGCGCTCAGGCGCAGGCCCATCGCGCCGTCGTCGAGCGCGTGGGCGTCGAAATGCAGGCCGGTCGCGAACAGCTGGGCGAGCGAGTCGCTCAGGCCCGGGCCGAGGAACGCGAGCACGAGCCCGGCCGCCGCGATCACGCTGAAGTGAACGAGGTCGCGCGAGCGCGGCACCTGGCCTTCGGCGCGCGATCGCTTGATCTTTTTCGCCGAGGCTGGGAGGTTGCGGTCTTGGGCGGATTGTTCGGCCATGGCATGTCGGGGGCAGGCGTGCTGCGTCCGAGCATTGTTCCGGCCGGCGCGAAAAACTTTAGCCGGATGAGAGGGCAAAACGCCGCGGTTATCCGGGGGCTTGGCCCCCAGGCCAGCGGCCCTGGCCCGGAAACGACAACGCCCCTGCGGCCGGGGCCGTCAGGGGCGCTGGCTGCGAAGAACCCGGAGCCTAGAAGCCCAGGCTCGCGAGCAGGTCGTCGACCTCGCCCTGGTTCGCGACCACGTCGGTGCGGCCTTCGGGGTTGACGACCGGGCCCTGCAGGATCGTCGGGTCGACCTTCTCGCGCTGCTCGGGCGGCACGACCGAGACGAGCAGCTTGACGAGGCTGTCCTCGAGGTCGTTGGCGAGCGTCACGACCTTGGCCACGACCTGGCCCGTGAGGTCGTGGAAGTCCTGCGCCATCATGATGTCGGTCAGGTGCTGGTCGATGCTCGCCGTCGAGGTCTCGACCTGCTTGACGAAGTTGAACACCGCGCCGCTCGCGACCGCCTTGACCGGGTCGGCCGTGATCGCCTTGGCCATTTCGTTCGCGGCGGCCGAGATGCGCTCGTGCTCGGCCTTGGCCTGGTCGACCGAGTTCAGCACCTTGTTCGCGGCGGCGGCGGTCTTGGTCGCGATGTACGACAGGCGGCTGCGCGCGTCGGGCAGTCCGTCGGTTGCGACCTGCAGCTTGGGCATCACGCCGAGCTGCTGCATCGTGTCGTGGAGCACGCGCGTGATCGTGCCGATCTGCTGGAACACCTCGGGCGAGACGACGAGCGCTTCTCCGGAGGGGTCGATCTTGAGGTCTTCGAGTTGCATGGCCGGCTCCGATCAGGCCGCGGCGGCCAGCTTTTGCATGATCTTCTGGACCTTCTCTTCGAGCGTGGCCTTGGTGAAGGGCTTGACGATGTAGCCGGCCGCGCCGCTCTGCGCCGCGAGGACGATGTCTTCCTTGCGCGCCTCGGCGGTGACCATCAGCACCGGCAGGTGCTTGAGGTTCGCGTCTTCCTTGATCGCCTTGAGCAGCTCGAAGCCCGTCATGTTGGGCATGTTGATGTCGCTGACGACGAAGTCGAACTTGCCGTTGCGCAGCATGTTCAGCGCGTCGGCGCCGTCCTCGGCCTCCTCGCAATTGTTGTAGCCGATCTCCTTGAGCAGGCCGCGGACGATGCGGCGCATGGTGGAGAAATCGTCGACAACCAGGAATTTCATGTCAGCGCTCATGGCGGCCTCTCGCGGGAGAAAAAATCAGTCGTTACTGGGACACAGGGGACGAGCTAGGCATTGTGGCAGCGTCGGCGCCCCCGGTCTCGGAAGAATCCTGGGAAGAATCCTCGGTGTCAGGCAAATTCTTGAGCACCGCGTCCTCGGCGTCCCGGTTCATGACGATGATGCTAATGCGTCGGTTCATCGGATTGGTCGGATCGTCGGGAAGAAGCAACTTGGAGGCCGCCAAGCCTGTCACGCGCAGCACGCGTTCGTCGGGCAGGCCGCCCTCGACGAGCTCGCGGCGCGAGGCGTTGGCGCGGTCGGCCGACAGCTCCCAGTTGCTATAGCCGCGCTGGCCGCCCGGGAATGGCTGCGCGTCGGTATGGCCCTCGACAGTGAGCCGGTTCGGCAGGTCGGCGAGCACGCCCGCGAGCTCGTGCAGCAGCTCGCGCATATAGGGCTTCACGACGGCGCTGCCGCTGTCGAACATCGGCCGCTTGGCCTCGTCGACGATCTGGATGCGCAGGCCCTCGTTGGTCATGTCGAGGCGGATCTGCCCGCCCAGGGCGGCGAGCTTGGCGCTCGCGGCGACCATCTGCTGGATCTTGTCCTTGATCTGCTGCAGGCGCACGCGCTCGGCACGGCGCTGCTCTTCCTTGAGCGCGCGCAGGTTGATGGTGCGGCGCGGCGACTGCACGTCGCCGGCCTTGACCTGGCCGGTCTGGCGCGTCAGGTCCTGGCCGCCGCCCTTGACCACGTGCGAGGCGTCGCCCGAGCCCGAGCCGCCGAACATCGCGACCTTGAGCGGGCTCGCGAAGAACTCGGCGATGCCCTTCTTGTCGCCCTCCGTCGTCGAGCCGAGCAGCCACATCAGCAGGAAGAAGGCCATCATCGCGGTCACGAAGTCGGCGTAGGCGATCTTCCAGGCGCCGCCGTGGGCGGCATGGCCGCCCTTCTTGACGCGCTTGATGATGATGGGCTGGAGCTTCTTGGAGTCGCCGGCCATGGAAGGAATTCTCCGCGGGCTGTGAGTCTAATGAGGTCGTCGGCCGACGCCAACCGCAGGGCTTTCGCCGCTTACTTCTTCTTCACGTGGGCCTCGAGCTCCTGGAAGCTCGGCCGGTCGCCCGAGAACAGCACCTTGCGGCCGAACTCGATCGCGACCTGCGGCGCATAGCCCTGCATGCTCGCGAGCAGCGTCGTCTTGATGCACTGGAATTCCTTGCTGCCATCTTCGACCTTCTGCTCGAGCAGGCCGCCGAGCGGCTCGGCGAACGCGTAGGACAGCAGAATGCCGAGGAAGGTACCGACCAGGGCCGAGCCGATCTTCGCGCCGAGCACCGGCGGCGGCTGGCCGACCGAGCCCATGGTGTTCACGACGCCGAGCACCGCGGCGACGATGCCGAAGGCCGGCAGCGCGCCCGCGAGGCGCTGGATCGCCGCGACCGGCGCGTGCTCTTCCTGGTGGTGGGTCTCGATCTCGCTGTCCATCAGCGACTCGATCTCGTGGGCGTTGAGGTTGCCCGAGACCATCATGCGCAGGTAGTCGGTGATGAACTCGACGAGGTGGTGGTCGCTGCTCACGCCCGGGTATTTCTGGAACAGCGCCGAGGTATGCGGGTCGTCGACGTCCTTTTCGATGGACATCAGGCCTTCCTTGCGCGCCTTCTGGAGGATGTCGTACATCAGCGCGAGCAGCTCCATATAGCGGGCCTTGCTCTGCTTGCTGCCCTTGAAGCAGCGGCCGAGGCCGGCGGCCGTTGCCTTGACGACCTTCATCTGGTTGTTCGCGAGGAACGCGCCGATCGCCGCGCCGAAGATCGTGATCAGCTCGAACGGCAAGGCCTCGACGATGACCTCCATATTGCCGCCGTGCGCGACGAACACGCCGAAGATGCAGGCCAACGCGAGGACCCAGCCGATGATGACGAACATATTGCTCTCTTGACTTGGGCACAGCCCATCCAGCCGCAGGGGCGGCAGACCAGGGATCCTCTGCACAGCGCCGGCAGGCCGCGGCGGGTCCTGGCGGGATGCTGGGCTAGGCGCGAGCCGCCGGCCTGACTCGCGTCAGGTCAAGGCTCGCAACGACGCCCAGCGCCCGCCAGGACCCGCCCCGAAGGGTTCGCACGATAACAGGCCCGCGCGGGCCTTGCAGCGCTCGGCTATCGGGCCACCAGCCCGACCTTCGCGCTGCGCCTACGCGCCGGCCTGTTCTCGTGCGAACGCGACCTGCCGGCGCTGTGCAGAGGATCCCTCAACATATCGGCGCGCGGCCCGACCTCTTGAGTCAGGTACCCGCGGCGTCCGCGCGCCAATCCCCGAGTTTGTAAACCAAAACCTCGTGGCGCCCCGGCAACTCGATGCGCGCGAGCGGCATTTCGCCGGGAATCTCGAAGTCGAGGCTGGCCAGATGGCTGCCCGGTCGCATCTCGAGGCGCGCCTTGGCCCAGGCCTGGCCCATCGACTCGGGGCGCTGGAAGAGATAGACGAGGTCGAAGCCGCTCCAGTCGAGCAGCCACATGTCGCCGCGCAGCACCGTCGCGGCGACGCCGCGCAGGCGCAGCAGCACGCGTGCGGCCGCGGCGAGCAGGCCGCTCCATTCGATGCCGCGCAGGCGCGCCTGCGGGTACGCGCGCGCGAGCTCGGCGAGGCCGTGGCCGGCGCCGCAGCCGGCGTCAAGGATTTGCGCGCCCGGCGCGAGCGCGACGACGCCGGGCAGCTCGGCGAGCGCGCCGGCGGGGGTCGGGTACAGCGGCGCGTCGGACCAGCTGCGCATCGGGTAGACGAGCAGCAGCGCCGCGAGCGGCACGAGCCAGGCCCAGGTCGCGGCGACTTGTCCGAGCATCAAGACCGACAGCGGGAAACCGAGGGCGACGATCAGGCGGCGCCAGCGCGCTGCATGCAAGAACGCGAGCACGACGCCGACGAAGCCGCCGGCCGCGAGCGCGAGCACCGGCGGCACGCCGAGCGTCGCGAGCACCTGGAACAGGCCCCAGGCCAGGGCCCAGCTCAGCAGGGCCGCGAGCGGCCAGCGCAGTGAATGCATGGCTTGCATTCTAAGGAGCGCAAGACGCGCTCCGAGCCATTCAGTGCATGCGGATCGCGCCTTGCGCGCGGCCCTTGCCGGCGCGCGCCGGCGGGTTGCACAGGCCGCAGACATAGTGGCGCGCGATCTCGTGCGGGTGGGTCACGAAAGAGCCGCTGCACTTGCTGCACGAGGTCATCGTCAGCATGCCGTTGTCGACGAACTTGACGAGGCGCCACGCGCGCGTCACCGACAGCAGCTCTTCGAGGCCCTGCGCGCGCGTCTGCTCCTGGTAGAGCTGGTAGGCCTTGATCACGGTGTCGATCTCGTCGAGCTCGGCGACCTTGTTCAGGTATTCGTGGATGTTCAGGAACAGGCTCGAATGGATGTTCGGCTGCCAGGTCATGAACCAGTCGGTC
>Ga0213872_10000416_pt1 | contig 34889 bp, 32 predicted proteins | sample VelepicomBERX_R2_FD_160071 | JGI IMG/M metagenome (GOLD analysis project Ga0213872, IMG submission 160071) | Rhizosphere microbial communities from Vellozia epidendroides in rupestrian grasslands, the National Park of Serra do Cipo, Brazil - RX_R2 | ecosystem: Host-associated > Plants > Roots >... | reverse complement strand
TCCTTCCCTTTTTGGGAATGCCTGCTATAATCTTGCCTTCTCGCAGCAGCAGGTGGGAAAACGGAGAGGTGGCAGAGTGGTCGATTGTACTTGACTCGAAATCAAGCGATGGTGCAAACCATCCGTGGGTTCGAATCCCACCCTCTCCGCCAATTCTTACAGCTTGCGGCGGAAAAAATAGCGTCACCAGGAGAGGTGGCAGAGTGGTCGAATGTACTTGACTCGAAATCAAGCGATGGGGCAACCTATCCGTGGGTTCGAATCCCACCCTCTCCGCCAGAACAAATAAAAAAGGCTTCCCCTGCGGGAAGCCTTTTTTATTTGCTCGGACGGAAAGGGTGGGATTCGAAGGGTTTGCGCGTGCCGCGCAAACCCTCTCCGAATCGCCCAATTATGGGCGTAGCGCAATCGTTGCACCATGCCGGACTGCGGTCATTTCCGCCACGATGGCGACCGCAATTTCAGGTGGCGTATGGCTTCCGATAGGGAGGCCGACAGGCCCGTACAGTCGCTGCAGTTCGGCAGCTGAGAAATCGAAGTGCTGCCTCAGGCGCTCGCGGCGCTTGCTGTCATTCAAGCGCGATCCAACCGCGCCGACGTAGAAGGCGGGCGAACGCAGGGCTTCCATCAGCAGCATGTCGTCCAGCTTTGGATCATGGGTCAGCGCGACGACGGCGCAGCGCGGATCCGCTTGCATGGACAGGAAGGCGTCATCCGGCATGGAGGTGACAAGCTTCGTGCCCGGCACCTGCCATTCGGCGCCATACTCTTCACGCGGTTCACAGATGGTGATGTCGTAGCCCAAGGCCTGCGCCATTTGGGCGAGGTAGTAGGAGATCTGGCCGGCGCCGACAATGAACAAGCGCCATTGCGGACCATGGACGGTCCGTAGCAGCTGGCCATCCCAGCTTAGCGCATCGCCGCGCAGGGCAGTGCCCAAAGTCGTGACGCCGCGTGTCAGGTCCAGTTCCCGCGATGCGAGTTCGCCACGGTCGAGACGCGCTGCGAGTTCATTCAGTTGCGCGGCATCGGGCTGCGGTTCGACCACCAATTGCAGCGCGCCGCCACAGGGTAGGCCGAAGCGCGCGGCTTCATCCTGGGTGACGCCGTAATCGAGGCTGAATGGCTGGCTGTCGCCAAGGCGGCCTTCTCGCATGCGGGCGATGATATCGTCTTCAACGCAGCCACCCGACACTGAGCCGACGGCCATCCCGTCGTCTCGTATGACCAGCCATGATCCGGCAGGCCGGGGCGCGGAACCCCAGGTATGCGCCACCGTTACCAGCGCGTAGCGTCTTCCTTCGGCCGCCCAGCGGCGGGCGGCCTCCAGAACCTGCAGGTCAACACTCTCCATCAGGCCTTCAGCTCCTCGGTGCGGATGGGCAGGCTGCGTACCCGTTTTCCGGTGGCGGCGGCCAGGGCATTTGCCAGGGCAGGCGCAAGCGGCGGCACGCCCGGTTCGCCAATGCCGGTGGGCTTCTCGGCTGACGGGACGATGAACACCTCGACCTTCGGCATTTCGTTGATGCGGATGGGGGCATAGTCATGGAAGTTGGACTGTTCCACAGCGCCATCCTTCAGCGTAATGGCGCCATGCAAAGCCGCCGATAGCGCGAAGCCGACACCGCCTTCGACCTGCGCCCGCACGACGTCGGGATTGACGACGATGCCGCAGTCCACGGCGCAAACGACACGGTCGACACTGAAGCTGCCATCGGCGCTGACCGTCACTTCGGCCACTTCGGCGACATAACTGCCGAAGGCTTCATGTACCGCGACGCCGCGTCCGCGGCGGGTACCAGGCGCTCCCGCAGGCAGCGGCTGGCCCCAGCCGGCCTTGTCAGCCGCCAGCTTCAGCACACCTGCGTGGCGTGGATGCTTGTCGAGCAGCGCGAGCCGGTAGGCCAGCGGGTCTTGCCCTGCGCTTCCTGCCAGTTCGTCGATGAAGGTCTCGGTGGAGTAGGCAGTATGGGTAGATCCGACCGAGCGCCACCAGTGCACAGGAACCGGAATGTCGGCTGGCGAGTGCAGTTCGACGCGCATGGCGGGAATGCCATACGGAAGGTTCGCCGCGCCTTCGACGGACACGGCGTCGATGCCATCCTTGATCATGCCGCCGAACACGGTGCCGGCCAGGATCGACTGGCCGACCAGGCGGTGTCTCCAGGCGGTCGGGCGGCCATCGTCACCCAGCGATGCTTCCAGCGCATGGTGGAAGGCGGGGCGGTAATAGGCGCCTCTCATATCGTCTTCGCGCAGCCAGACCATTTTGATTGGGACGTGGGACTTGCTGGCTTTGGTGATCTGCACCGCTTCGAGCACATAATCCGCGTCCTTGCTGGCGCGGCGGCCAAAGCTGCCGCCGGCGTAGAGCATATTGATTTTCACCTTTTCCGGGGCCAAGTCGAGCAAGGTGGCGACGGATGTCTGGTCGATGGACTGGAACTGGGCACCGTACCAAAGTTCGCAATCGTTTTCGCCGATGCGCACGACGCAATTCAAAGGCTCCATCGCTGCGTGAGCGAGATAGGGGAAATCATAAGACGCGCGCAGCACACGGCCGGAATTCGCCAGGGTCGCACCGGCGTCGCCGGAGGTATGGGCGACCAGGCCAGGCTGCTGCGCCAGCGTGCGAAACTGCGCGAAGATTTCCTCGCTCCCCAGTTTGAACGCCTTGGATTCATCCCACACGATCTTGAGCGCGTCCCGGCCTTTCTTTGCGCTCCAGGTGTCGTGTGCCAGTACCGCGACGCCGGTGGGAATCTGGACCACGTTAACAACGCCTTTGATCGCCCTGGCCTTGCTGGCATCGAAGGATTTCACTGTGGCGCCGAAACGAGGCGGGTGAGCGACGACGGCGGTCAACATGCCCGGCAAATGGACGTCCTGGGTAAATTGCGCGCGGCCATTGACCTTGTCTGCGCTGTCCTTGCGCGGCGCGTGCTTGCCTATCAGCTTGAAGTCCTGGGGAGATTTCAGCGTCACGTCTGCCGGCACCGGCAACAGTGCGGCTGCGGGAGCCAGTTCGCCGAAGGTGGCCTTGTGCGCGCCGTGGCTGACCACGCCGTCGCTGACACGGATTTCGCTTGCCGGGACATTCCAATTTGCGGCGGCAGCCGATACCAGCATGGCGCGTGCGCTGGCGCCTGCCTTGCGCAACTGCTCCCAGGAGTTAGCGATGGCGGTGCTGCCGCCCGTGCCCTGGAAGGGGCCGAATGCCAGGTTGTTGTAGCGGCGCGCGTCCGCCGGGGCGCCTTCCACGCGAACCTGCGACCAGGCTGCGTCAAGTTCCTCCGCTACCAGCGTGGCGAGGCCGGTGTAGGCGCCTTGGCCCATCTCTACGTGCTTGGCGATGACGGTGACCATGCCGTCGGTCCCGATGCGGACAAAGGCGTTCGGTTCAAATTCGGCCGCAGCGGCAGCGGGAACGGCGGCTTGCGTGCCAGGCAGGTAGATGGCCAGCGTCAGGCCGGCGGCGGCCTGCAGGGCGCCGCGCAGGAAATCGCGGCGGCTGCCGTTTTCAATACGGGGAAGAGTCATATTCATGCCAGCTCCTGTGCGGCTTCGTGGATGGCGGCGCGGATGCGCACGTAGGTGGCGCAGCGGCAGATGTTGCCAGACATGGCGGCGTCAATGTCGGCGTCCGATGGCTTGCGATTACCTTCCAGCAGAGCGACAGCGCTCATGATCTGCCCGGATTGGCAATAGCCGCACTGGACGACATCCAGCTTTTTCCAGGCATCCTGCACCACTTTGCCAATGCGTGCACGGTCCACACCTTCGATGGTGACGATCTTCTTCCCGACTGCGGCCGAAACCGGGGTGCTGCAGGAGCGAATCGGCGTGCCATCGAGGTGCGCGGTGCAGGCGCCGCACAAGCCCATGCCGCAGCCATATTTGGTGCCGGTCAGCTGCAGCTTGTCGCGCAGCACCCAAAGCAGTGGGGTATCGGCAGCGACATCAACACGTGTTGCCGTGCCATTGATATTCAGTGTGATCATTCCTTACTCTCCGCTCATGTGGAAATGCAAGCTTGCATTCTATTGAGCGGGATTTGACAGCGAATAGCACGATTCCATTGAATTCTTGCCTGATCCTCTTTTGCGCTTCAGGCGGCAACGGCTTCGCGCCGCATGGTGTCGATATCGCGTTTGGGAGGCGCGCCGAACAGGCGGCTGTATTCGCGGCTGAATTGGGAGGGGCTTTCATAGCCGACCGCGAAGGCGGCGCTGGCGGCATCGAGCTGCTCGCTCAGCATCAGACGCCGTGCTTCATTGAGGCGCAGCCATTTCTGGTATTGCAAGGGGCTCATCGCAGTCAGCTGCCGGAAGTGCAGGTGCAGGTTGGAGGTGCTCATATTGACGTGGGCCGCCAATTCCTCAATGCGCAGGGGCTGGGTGTAGTGCACGCGCAGCCAGTCAAGTGCGCGCGCGATGCGGAAGCTCTGGCTGCCCACGGCAGCGATCTGGCGCAGGCGCGCTGACTGGTCGCTGAGCAGCAAGCGGTAGTGGATCTCGCGTTCGATCAGGGGCGCCAGCACGGGAAGGGCATCCGGCTCGCGAAGCAGGGCGATCAAGCGCTGGAAAGGTTCTGCCAGCGCGGGCGTCATGCTGCCGATGGCTGCTACACCCAGGCCGGGAATGTCGGCTGGCGCAGGCAGCTTGCTGTCGGTCGCCAGTTCGGCGATAGTGCGCAGGTCGAGCTTATAAACAAGGCCGAGGCAGGGCTGGTCCGGTTGCGCTTCCAGCACCTGCGAGCTGCCGGGAAGGTCTAGCGCGGTCACCATGAATCGCGTCGCGTCGTAGCGGTAGCATTGGTCGCCAATGACCAGCTGCTTGGCGCCTTGGACGACGAATACGATGCTGGGCTCGACCAGGCACACCTGCGCCGGCGTCGGGACGCTACGGCGGTACAGGAACAGGTTGGCGATGGGGGTAATGTAGTCGTCCTGTTGCCGGGTCCAGTGGGCGATGCCTTCAGCCAGTGTTTGCATGCGGTGCTCGATAAAGTCTTAATTATTGAGGCGGATCGCCTCGATCACAAGTGCGAGCGCGCGCGATGTGTGGCGGCGGCTCGGATAATAGGCATGCAGGCCGGGGAACCCCGGGCACCAGTCTTCCATGACGCTGACCAGGCGCCCGCTGCGTACGTAGGCTCCGGCCAGGTCGTCCGGCAGGAAGGCCAGGCCGCAGCCGCTCAGCGCCGCCTGCAGCATCTGGTAGCCGCCGTTGAAAACAAGCTGTCCGCGCGGCTGGAATTCGACGTCCCGTCCTTCATGCCGCAGTTCCCAGGCGTAGAGGCCACCACGCGTGGCCAGGCGCAGGCCTATGCAGTTATGCTTCATCAGCTCTTGCAGGGTTGTCGGCTGGCGCCGATGCGCGAAGTATTCCGGCGAGCCGACGATCATCGTGCGCGTATCCTGGGTCAGGCGCACTGCAACCATGTCCTGTTCAACCATGTCGCCCCAGCGAACCCCGATGTCGAAGCGTTCGGCGGCGATGTCGACCATCCGGTAATCGGCGCTGATTTCGACATGAATGTCCGGATATTGCAGCAGCAGGGGGGCAAGCCGTGGCCACAGCACATTGTCTATCACGTGGTCGATGGCGGTGATGCGCACGGTGCCGGCCGGCTTGTCTCCCATATTGCTGACCGCGACGATTTCAGCGTCGATTTCCTCCAGGCGCGGTGCGACGTTCTGCATCAGGCGCTCACCGGCTTCAGTCGGTGAAACGCTGCGGGTAGTGCGCGTCAGCAGGCGCACGCCCAAGCGTTCCTCGAGCGAGCGGATAGTGTGGCTGAGCGCCGATTGCGTCATGCCCAGCTTGAAGGCGGCGCGGGTGAAACTGCGCTCCCGCGCTACAGCCAGGAACACGAGGATGTCGCTGATGTTATCGCGTGCCATTGGCTCGGTGTCTTGTTGAAGTACGCTCGATTCTACTATGCACTTCGGGCGGCGCGCCCGGCCATGAGCGCGGCAATGGCTGCAACAACGAGCACCGCCGCACTGGCGCCGAAGGTGGCCTGGTAGCCGTCGGAGTCAAACAGGATCCCGCCGACCGTTGCGCCGGAGGCGATCGCCAGCTGGACCACCGCCACCATCAGGCCGCCACCGGTCTCGGCGTCATCGGGCAGGGTCTTTGCCAGCCATGTGAACCAGGCTACCGGGGCAGACGTTCCGACCAGGCCCCAGATAGCCAGCAGCAGGGCGGTGGCGGTGGTCGATGCGCCGAGAACGGGCAGGGCCACCGCGATGGCTGCCATGATCAGCGGAATGATGACCAGGATCCTGAACAGGCCACCCTTCAACAAGGTGCCGATCAGTGTCGTGCCGATGAATCCGGCCACGCCAATGACCAACAGCAGCAGCGACAACAGCGAAGCATCTGCGTGAGTCTTGGACTCAAGGAATGGCCGCAGGTAGGTGAAGAGCGCAAACTGCCCCATGAAGAACAAGCTGACCGCCAGCATGCCCAGGGAAACGGCAGAGCGTTTCAGCAAAGCGAATGCACGGCCAGCGCTTACTTTTGAGGCGGACGGCAACGAGGGCAGACTAGCCAGCTTCCAGGCCAGGGCAAGCGCCGCCACAGGAGCAAGACAGAAAAAGGCGCCGCGCCAGCCGACAATCGCTCCGAGGTAGCTGCCGAGAGGCGCTGCGACCACGGTCGCCAGCGCGTTGCCGGCATTGACAATCGCCAGCGCTCTGGGCACGTGGTGATCCGGCACAAGCCGCATCGCCGTCGCCGCCGACATGGACCAAAACCCGCCGATTGCGACACCGACAAAGGCGCGGCCGATCATGAAGACCGTGTAGTTTGGCGCGAAGGCAGCAATCGTGCCGGCAGCGATCATCAGCAGCGACATCCCCAACAACAGCAGCTTGCGGTCAAGCTTTCCCGCGAGCGAGGAGATGAACAAACTGGTCATGACGGCGAAGGCGCCGGAGGCCGAGATCGCCTGGCCGGCCTGGCCTTCAGTGATGTGGAGATCGGCTGCAACCGGCGTCAGAAGGCTGACGGGCATGAATTCCGAAGCGACCAGGGCGAAAGCGCCAAGCGACATGGCCAGCACGCCACCCCATGCCGCCGGCCTATCCTGCCGGGCATCGGCAGTAGATGTAATTTGTGGGTTCATCGGGTCAGCCTGCGAGAGTGGAGTTATCGATGACAAAGCGGTACTTGACCTGGCCTTTGAGCATGCGTTCATAAGCTTCATTGATTTCATCGGCCCGTATCACTTCGATGTCGGCGACGATGCCATGCTGGGCGCAGAAATCGAGCATCTCCTGTGTCTCGGGAATACCGCCGATCATGGATCCGGCAATCGCGCGGCGCCTGCTGATCAGGCTGAACACCTGGGGCGAAGGATGTGGCGAGGCGGGCGCACCGACCAGCACCAGCGTCGCGTCCCGCTTCAGCAGGGATGTATAGGCGTCGAGATCGTGCGGCATCGCCACGGTGTTGATGATCAGGTCAAAGCTTTGCGTGTGCCTGGCCATCGCCCCGGCATCGCGCGAGACGACGACTTGGTCCGCTCCCAGCGCTATTGCATCCCCGACCTTCGATTCCGAAGTGGTGAACGCGACGACATGCGCACCCATTGCGCGCGCCAGCTTGATGCCCATATGGCCAAGCCCGCCAATCCCTACGATGCCGACCTTTTTGCCGGGGCCTGCGTTCCAGTGGCGCAATGGGGAATACGTGGTGATGCCGGCGCACAGCAAAGGCGCCACTGCCGCCAGTTGATCCGCCTGATGGCGAACGCGCAGCACATATCGTTCATGAACGACGATCTGCTGAGAATAGCCGCCCAGGGTGTGGCCGGGCGCGTCCTGGGTCGGGAAGTTATAGGTGCCGACCATGCCGTCGCAATAGTTTTCCAGGCCAGCCTCGCAGTCGCCGCAATGCTGGCAGCTATCGACGATGCAGCCGACGCCGACCAGCTCACCGGCCTGGAAGCCAGTGACGTGCTGTCCAACTGCCGACACCCGGCCGACAATCTCATGGCCCGGCACGCAGGGGAAAACCGTGCCCGCCCACTCGGCTCGTACCTGGTGCAGGTCGGAGTGGCAAACGCCGCAATAGGCAATGTCGATCTGCACGTCGTGGTGGCCGGGCACGCGCCGGGAGATATTCATGGATTCCAGCGGTTTGTCGCCCGCATATGCGCCATAAGCCTTCACAGTCATGGGGATGCCTTTCAGTTATTTCGTGTGGAAGACCAGCATGGTAGGTGCTCGCGCACGTGAAAGGATGGCGGTGCATTGATTGGGCTTATGAATCGTGCTCATTAATATAGTTACGTATGAGCGTAAATTAATGATCACGATTGATGAAAAAATTGCGAGGAACGAAAATGCAGTACGCAAACCTGGGCCGGACAGGCCTGAAAGTCAGCCGCCTGGGTCTCGGCACGATGAACTTTGGCTATGTCAGCGACGAGAAGGCGAGCTTCGAGATCATGGATGCGGCGCTCGACACGGGCATCAACTTTATCGACACGGCCGATGTCTATGGCGGGCCGCAGAAGCCGGACATCGAAAAGGGATATGGGCATTCGGAAGAGATCATTGGCCGCTGGATGCATGAACGGCAGGCGCGCGACAAGATTGTCCTGGCGACGAAGCTTTACCAGCCGATGGGATACGGCCCGAATGACCGGCGCCTGTCGGCCTACCATATCCGCAAGGCATGCGAGGATAGCCTACGGCGGTTGAAGACCGACCGCATCGACCTTTACCAGATGCATCATATCGACCGCTTCACACCATGGGAGGAGATCTGGCAGGCATTTGAGCTACTGGTGCAGCAGGGGAAAGTGCTTTACGTCGGCAGCAGCAATTTCGCGGCATGGCATATCGCCCTGGCTCAGGGGGCTGCGAACTCCCGCCATTTTCTTGGGCTGGTGTCGGAGCAAAGCCTGTACAACCTGGCGAATCGGACCATCGAGCTGGAAGTGGTGCCTGCATGCCGCCATCTCGGCGTCGGCGTGATCCCGTGGAGTCCCCTGGCTGGCGGTTTGCTGGCCGGCGCGCTGGACAAGGCGGCGCGAGGCCGCCGCGGTGTGCTGGGGGATGCAATTGAGCGCCACCGGCCGCAGTTGGAGGCATACGAAGCGCTATGCCGGGAGCTTGGCGAACAGCCATCGGACCTTGCATTGGCATGGCTGCTGCATAATCCTGCAGTCACGGCCCCGATCATCGGCCCGCGTACCAAAGAGCAGCTGGCGGCAAACCTGCGCGCTGTCGATATTTCATTGTCGCCGGAAGTTCTTCGCCGCTTGGACGAGATCTGGCCTGGCCCCGGAGGCGAAGCACCAGAGGCCTACGCATGGTGACACGTAAGTACCCGGCGCCTTATTTCACGCTCACCAGCTCCACATCAAACACCAGCGCCGCATTGCCCGGGATGCTGGCGCCAGCCCCGGTAGTGCGATAGCCCAGGATGCTCGGGATGAGCAGGGTGCGCTTGCCGCCCACCTGCATGCCCACCATACCCTGATCCCAGCCGGGAATGACCGCGCCCGCGCCGAGTTTGAAGGTGAAGGGCCCACGGCCCGTCGAGGTGTCGAACTGCTTGCCCTTGAAGTTGGGCGCGCTGGGATCATACAGCCAGCCCGTGTAATTCACCGTCAGCGTCTGGCCCGCCACCGAGGCGGCGCCCGTGCCCACCAGCGTATCGACCACCGTCAGCTTGGCTGGCTGGGCGGACGCAGGGTTCGCCGTGTACACCAGATGAATGCCATTGGCGTAGGTATCGTCCATGCCCAGCGTGGTGAGCGAGCTGTCGGTGCCGATGCGGTAGCTGGCGGTGTGGGTAAACAGGAGCTTGCCCGTCGCATCGGAATTGGCCGTGACCAGCTTGAAAATGGCGCTGGTGCTGGAGCTACCGTCCGCTTCCACCGAATAGCTCAGGACGGTCTGGCCCGGCGTGCCTTGTTTGGTGCTGTCGGCGTAGGTCAGCAGCGTGGCGAGGGTGCCGCTGTCGCCCACCTTGGCGGCCTGAGGGAGGCTACCTACGCCGCTGGTGGTGACGTCATAATCGCTACCCGGCTCGACGCGGCCCAGTAGCTTGTCATTGCTATCGAAGTAGTCATTCTCGGTCCAGTCCAGGCTGGGCGGGGAGCAGGTGGTCAGGCCCAGGCTGATCGCCGTTTGCGCCATCAGCGCGCTGGCGCCTTCAAAGGTGCTGCTGACCGGCGCCGAGTAGGTATACGACGCAAAGCCCGCGCAGTTGCCCGAGATGGTCAGGTAATCCGTGCCGGGCGTGTTGATGCGCTGATGATAGGCTGAGCGCAGCAGGAAGGTATGGGTGGTGTCGGGATAGCTGACGCCGTCTTCCAGATAGGTGACGCCAGACTGGATGGTGGCGGCCGTGGCGTTCTTGTTTTCCGGGCTTTCGCTGAAGCCCAGCAGCACGCCAGCCGTATCCAGCACATGGTTGTCCAGCAAATTGCTCCAGAACTTGAAGCCATCCGCATCCGGCGCGCGGTGCAGCACATTGGCGTAGAAGCGGGTCACGATGTCGGCGGTGCTGGGGTTGGTGCCGTACAGCGCCTTGAACTCGGGCGACGCCACAAAGCCTTCCGCCGCCTGCTGCAGGCTCAGGCCGCCGTCCATATGGCTGATCCAGAAGCCCAGCCCGCCCTAGTCCGGCGCCCGATTGAAGGCCGCCTGGTACAGCCGGAAAGCCTGGCCGGGAACGCCCGCCGCGTCGAACATCACCGACTGGTCGCTAAAGCGCAGCCGCGCGGTGGCCGCCACGGTGCGCGGCGGTTCGCTGTTGGTGGTGTCGGTCACCAGATAGCCGTCGGCGGTCGCGCTGACGGTGTAATTGGCCCGCAGGCCATTGAAAATCACGGTGCCGGTTGCGGCGGACGAGACGGTCGCGGCGGCCTGGCGCATGCGTTGCGGCGCCGTCGCCGAAGACTGGGCGCCTTGCTGGCCGCCGCAGCCTGCCAGCGTGAGCGAAGTGAGCAGACCGGCGCAGAGCAGAGTGGAACGCATGATTGACTTTCTATTAATAGTGACAGTCTGTCAGTGTACCGCATCGGCTCTGCCAAGTGCACTATCAGATGCGCGACTGCAGCACCAGGCCGATGTAGCGGCGGTCGCCCGGCGTGGCCGTCAGCGCGGCGGAGGTGCTGTAGGCGCCGACGTTGGTCACGTAATGCGTGTCGCCCAGGTTCTTGCCCACCACCGACAGCTTCCACTTGCCGTTATGCGCCGCGATGCCGAAGCCGGCGTCGATCAGGTGGTAGCCGCCTTGCTGGCCGAAGGCCGCCAGCCCGGCGTTGTAGTTGGCCGGACCGCGCTGGGTGAGATTGCCGAAGGCCAGCAGATCCAGCCCTGCGCTCACCGGCGTCTTGTAATCGAAGCCCAGATTTCCGCTCAGGCGCGGGGCAAACGGCAGTTGGCGTCCAGTGAAGTTGCACTGTTGCGCACCGCCGGGCGCACCGGCGATATCGGCAGGGCAGGGCGCGTTGGCGAAGTCGGAATACCAGGCGTGATTCAACGCCGCCGACAGCAGGATACGCAGCTCCGTTGTGGCGGCCCAGCTGGCGTCAGCTTCCAGACCGCGCAAGGTAACGCCCTTGACGTTGCCCAGGTAGGTGCGATAAGTCGTCACGCCGTTTTGCGCCGTCAGCGTTGGATCGAGCACGGTCAGGTTCTGCTGATAGTCGGTGATGCGGGTCTGGTAAGCGTTCACGCTGAAGGCCAGGCCCCATTCCGGGATCGCTGCCTTGGCGCCCAGTTCCGCATCCAGCGTCTTCTCCGGCGCCACGTTCTGTGGCGTCAGCGCGGTGGAGTTGAATTGCACCGAGCCTGATTTCTCGCCGTGTCCGACGGAGGCAAACAGCAGCGCATCCTCGGTCAGCTTGTAGCTTGGATTGACCAGCCACGCGTAGGAAGGCTTCTTGATCGCGATGCCATCGACGCTGCCCAGATTCGCCGCCTGGCTGGCGCGGATGCTCTTGGCGGCCGCAATCTCCGCCGCCGTCGCACCGTTGTACAGGCCAGCCGCAAGGTTGGACAGCAAGACGGAATCGGTGTTGAGGAACTTGGTGTAGCTGTTGGTCTTGTCTTCGTCTGTGCGGCGCAGGCCCAGCGTCAGCGTGCCGCGCTCGTTGATGTGCCAGTTCAGCTGCCCAAACTCGGCAAAGCTGCGCGTGTTGGGATGCGCGGGCGTGTTGACGAACAGGCCGCGCAAAGAGTCCTGCAGCAGGCGGTTGCCGACCGCCGTGTTCTTCAGCGCATTGTAGTTGGCGGTGGTGGCGTAGAAGGCGCCCGCATCGGCGCCATACAGTGTGCGGTCCAGCGCATCGACCTGCGAATCGAGCCAGTACAGGCCCGCCGTGTAGTCGATCGCCTGGTTCAGCGAGGCGGACACGCGCAGCTCCTGCGACCACTGCTTCTGCTTGATGATCGCGCCGTACTGGCGGATGTCGTAAGGGATCCACTCGGCGTTGTGCGCATCGAACAGCGCATTGCGGTAAGCCGTGATGGAAGTGACGGTGACGCCGTCGCCCGGCGTCCAGTTGACTTCCGTGCTGGCGGCGTTGGTGCTGCTGACCGTTGGCAGCGAACCGGTGTTGGCAACATGGTCCCAGTCGCCCAGCAAAGGCTGATAGCCGCCAAAGTAAGGCCGCGCCACGCGCGACGAGAAGGTCAGCGCGCCATTGGCCGTGCGCGAGGCGCCGTTGGCAAAGGTGGCCGGTTCTCCCAGCAGCGGCGGATCGCCATACGGCACCCACTCGGACGAATGCTGGCGCTCGGCCGAGAAGCGCACCGACCAATCGGCGCTGGGCAGCAACAGCAATTGCAGGCGCGCGCCCTCACGGTTACGGTCGCCGAAGGTTTCGTTGGTATGGTCCGGCGCGATGTCCTGGAACGGACCTTCGCGCCGCTCCGAGAACAGGGACAGGCGATACGCCAGCACGCCGTCCTGCACCGGACCGCCGATCACGGCCTTGATACCCAGCTTGTCCTGCTGGCCGACCGACAGTTCCGCGCTGGCTTCCGGCTTGAAGCTGGGCTTCTTGGTGACGACGTTGACCACGCCCAGTGTCGTATTTTTGCCTAACAGCGTACCTTGCGGCCCGCGCAGCACCTCGACGTGATCGAGATCCGAGAAGTCGCCCCAGCTGTTGGTGATGAAAGCGCTCGGCACGCCATCGACGATCACGCCGACGCTGGGCTCCAGCGCGTCATTGGCGGTGTTCTTGCCGACGCCGCGAATCGCCACGCTGGTCTGGCGCGCATTGGGCGCCTGCACCAGCAGATTGGGTGCGAGGCGGGAGAAGTCCTGCAGCGTCACGGCATCTGCGCGCTCCAGCTGTTTGCCGCCAATGTAGGAGACGGGGATCGGCACGTCGAGCAGCTTCTCGGTGCGCACGCGTGCCTGCACCACCACCTGTTCCACCGGGCCGACCACGGCCGCTGCTGCGATTTCGTTCTCTACTTCCTCATCTGCCGAGGCGCCGTATGTGTAATGGCTCGCCAGAGCCAGTGCCAGTACCACGCTGATTCGCTGTCGTTTCATCGTTATTTTCCTGAGTCGTATGTTGAAAGCCGAGTCTCGATGCTAAGGACCGCGCCATATTCTTGTGAACGATTCAATTTGTGCTTCTTCATGCGCAAAACGCCTTAGCCGGAAAACGCATGCGCTAACGCGAATTCATTCGTTCACCTGGCTTGAGCGGCTGGTTAAGCTGGTCCTTCATCGAACACGGACCACCACATGAACTTGAAACGAAGCCTTGCTGCACTTGCTCTCCTGGCCGTAGTGCCCGTCGCCATCGCGGCCGAGAATAGTCCGCCGTCCGCCATTCTCGGCGCCTCGCTGCAGGGTACGGACGGCCAGGTACACCACGTTGACGACTGGCGCGGCAAGGTCCGCATCGTCAATTTCTGGGCGACCTGGTGCGCTCCCTGCCGCAGCGAATTGCCGCTGCTGGAAGCGGCGCGGGCCAAGTGGCACGGCAAGGGCGTGGAAGTGATTGGCGTGGCGGTGGATCAGGCCAGCGAGGTCAAGGACTTCCTCGCGAGCGGCCCGGTGCACTTTCCCATTCTCGTGGCGGAGCAGGGCGGCCAGGCGCTGATGCGGGCGGGCGGTAATACCTACGCCAGCCTGCCGTTCACGCTGCTGATCGGACCGGACGGACAGGTGCTGCAGCGGCATATGGGTGTGCTCGATGAACGGATTCTCCGGCAGTGGCTGGAGCAGGCTGCAATCTCTACTCAAACCAAGGACCACACATGAAAAAACGACGATTCTTCCTGACTCTGGCGGCGAGCATCGCACTTGCGCAAATGGTGCCTGCTCATGCAGCCACCGACGCGGCCTACCGCGCTTCGATCGACAAATGGCGCGTGGAGGCGGACCAGAAGATCCGTGCGCCGGATGGACCGCTGGCGGCGATCGGCCTGTACTGGCTGCGGCCCGGCGTGAATCAGGTCGGCGCCTTCCCCAGCAATGAAGTGGTGCTGCCAGCGGATGTGGCGCCCAAGCAGGTGGGGCGCTTCGTCGTCAACGAAGGCGAGATCGCGTTCGATTCGGATGCACTGCCGGAAAAGCATCTCTCGCTGCAGCAGGAAGGCAAGGGCGGCACGTCCTCGTTTGCGCTGGGCCGCGTGAAGCTGTCGGTGGTGGGGCGCGATCTCGGGCTGGCGGTGCGGGTGACGGACCCCAACAGCGTCTCGCGCCGCGACTTCCCCGGCCAGCAGTGGTTTGCGGTGGATGAATCCTGGTCGGTACCGGGCCGCTTCGTGCGCTTCGATGCGCCCAAGACGCTGGTGTACGAAGCCGCGACTGGCGGCACCCGCTCCGGCATCAGCCCTGGCTACGTGACTTTTGAGCGCGACGGCCAGACTTACCGGCTGGACGTGCAGGAATCGGCGGGCGGCTATATCGCCTTCTTCTTCGACGCCAGCACCGGCAAGGACAGCTACGCCGGCGGCCGCGTGGTGCCGATCGCGAAAGCGGATGGCGACAAGGTGGTCCTCGACTTCAACAAGGCCTTCAACATGCCGTGCGCGGTATCGGCCTACTTCAACTGCCAGATCGCGCCGGAGCAGAACCACCTGACCGCGCTGCGCATCCCGGCGGGTGAGAAGAAGCCCGCCGTCAAAGTCCAGCGCGTCGCCAGTGCGCCGGACTACATCAAATAAGCAGATAGAAGCTTCCCTCGGGAAGCTTTGTTCTTTCTGGACCGGCCTTTTGCTCGTAATGTATATTCACTAACTCGTTATGTTTTATTGAATTTTCATGAGCAAAATCGTTACTGAATACGAGGCCAAGGCCGCGCTTTCGCAATTGGAATGCGAAGTCACGGCGTCGAGGATATTGAACAAGCCGGAATCCAAGCTGCCTTATTTCGCGGTGGCGCTGCTGGGCACGGCCGTTTGCAACTACTTTGTGGACAGCTCGGGATTTGAAGCGCCGGTCATCATACGGACCATCCTGGTGACCGGCCTTCTGATCGGCCTGATCAATATGATCGACAGCTATTTCATGCGCCGCAAGTTGGATGCCGCCATTACCCTGCTGCTCGTCCAGGAAAAGCGCCGCGCGGAAGGCGAGCGGGATTAAACCCAACGGTGTTGGCTCATCTTGCGTTTTGGTAATAGAATTAAACATTATCAAAGGAGCAAATATGGGCAAGTTGAAGTTTTCTGCGGTGGCCGCTGGTCTGTTGATGGCGGCGCAGGCCTGGGCGGCTGAGCCGGACGCGGCGCATATCAAGGCGGCGCACGATATGCTGGTGTCCATGCAGGCGGAGAAGATGCTGCGCATGACCGCCGGCACCAGCCGCTACGCCAATCCCACCCAGCGCGCTGAAGTCATGGACAAGGTGATCAAGATCCAGCCGGAATATGTCTACAGCCACCTGGCCCTGCCGGTCGCGCGCCTGATCAGCGCCGAGACCGCCACCGAGATGACGCACTACTACGAATCAAGCTATGGCAAGCGCCTGTTGCAGCATACCTACAACAGCGGCCCCAGCCTGTACAACACGGACCCGGAGCCGACCGCCAAGGAAAAAGTGGAATTGAACAAGCCTGCCTTCCAGAAAGCCAACGCGGAATTCAAGAAAGCGGAAGGGGCGATCCACCACGAAGCCTTCCTGCTGGTGGCGGAAATCAACCGCAAGCCGGCTCAGTAATCAGCTCAGTAATCGAACTTGGTGCTGCGCGCGTTCTTGCGCATGAAGGGGGTATCAACGGCGCGGGCCGCTTCGCGTTCGGCCTCGATCTGGGCGCGGCGCTCGGCACGCGCCTTGCGCTGCGCTTCTTCGCGTTCCGCGCGGCGCTGGCGCTGCTCCTCGATGATGCGCTGCATCTTCATATGGTGCAGGCAATTCTGGTACAGGCCGAGCTTTTGGCGCATGGCCAGCAGCCAGGTCACCGCCACCAGCAGCACGGCGCCCACGTAGCTGGTTTGCCACAGGCCAAAGTTCTGGTCGATCAGCGGGAAGATCGGACGCGCTTCCGTCAGCGCATGCTGGCCGTAAATCGCCAGCCCAGCCGCAATCGCTCCCAGCAATACGGTGCGGAAGAGATGCCAGCCAGTGGCGTTCAGGCGGGTTTGCAGGTCGCTTTGGATGTCGGATTGGCTCATGATGAGGCTTCGGGCATGCTAGTTTCGGTGCGTATTATGCCAGCAATTTCTACCAACTTATTAATGTTTCTCAAGAGAATTTCTTCTAATCTTTGCGGCAGCCGGGAATATTGCAAGTAAAATATTTCCGCCGGCATGGGGCTGGCGGGAGAGGGCATTTGGACGGATTCCGCAGACCTTGGCTGAGCTTGGCCCTGATGGCGTGCCTGGCGGGCTGCTCGCTATTCAAGAAGGATCCACCGCCGCCTCCGCCACCGCCTCCCGCAGAAAAACCGCTGTCGCCGCCACCGCCGCCGCCCGTGCCCAAGCCGGATGCGCCGCTGGCCGCCATCGCCGCGCCAGCCGTTGTGGCGGGCACAGCGGTCCATGCCTGGATCACCAGCGGCGACCAGTCTCTGCTGCTGGCGCCGGGAGCGGATGCCGCTTTCGCTCCGGCGGACAGTATCGAGGCGCCGTATGCCGCCTCGCGCTTCGGCGCGGAATCTTTCAAGCCCGATCCATCCGGCACGCCCATTATCGACATTGATCCGGCCCAGCAATTCCAGGCCATGCTGGGCTTCGGTCTGACCCTGAGCGACACCTCGGCCTGGCTGCTGCGCCAGAAGCTGAGCGAAGAACAGCGCGCCGCGCTATTGCAGGAACTGTACGGCGCCAAGTCCGATCTCAAGCTGGGGCTGGTGCGGGTGGGCGTGGGATCGTCCGATTTTTCGCTGGAACATACCAGCCTGGATGAGGCGCCGGCCGCGCAGGGTGATCCGGCCCTGTCGGCTTTTTCCATCGACTCGCAGCGCGCCAGTCTGCTGCCCATGCTCAAGCAATTGCAGACGCTGGAGCCCAGCCTGCACATTTTTGCCGTGCCTTACAGCGCACCGGCCTGGATGAAGACGGAAGACAGCCTGTATAAAGGCACGCTACGCGCGGATGCCTTCGCTGCATACGCCCGCTACCTCAAGCGCTACCTGGATGTGTACCGCGAGGAGGGCCTGGACGTCTACGCCCTCAGCGTGCAGAACGAGCCGCAGCGCAAGGAGGCGGATTTTCCCGCCATGCCGTTTGAGGCCGCAGCGCGCGCCAAGTTCATTGCCACCCAGCTGGGACCGTTGCTGACGGTGAGCTATCCCGAGCTGCGCATCCTGGAAGGCGAACAGAGCTGGGACGACACGGCCGGGCTGCAGGATCTGCTGGCCGAGTCCGCCACATCGCCCTATGTGCGCGGCGTGGCCTGGCACTGCTACGCGGGCGAGGTGGCAGTGCAATCGCAGCTGCGCGCCGCCACGCCACCGCCGCGCGACGTCTACCTGAGCGACTGTTCCGGCGGCCAGTGGGCGCCCGGCTGGCGCGACGGCCTGCTGCACTTCGCTCGCACCGCCGTGGTCGGCAGCACCCGCAACTGGGCCCGTGGCGTGATGCTGGGCAATCTGGTGCTGGACGAGGAGGGCGGCCCGCATCTGGGCGGCTGCCGCAATTGCCGGGGACTGGTCACGCTGCACGTGGACACGGGCGAAGTCAGCCGCAATGTCGAATACTTTGCCTTGGCCCACGCCAGCCGCTTCGTGCTGCCGGGCGCGCGGCGGATCGCCTCGGGCAGCCGCAGCGCGGCGCTGGACCATGTCGCCTTCCTCAACCCGGACCGCTCGCTGGTGCTAATTGTGGTCAACCCTGCACCGGCGCAAGCAAGCTTTCTGGTGCGCATGAATGGCCAGGCTTTCCGCTACAGCCTGCCTACCGCCAGCGTCGCCACCTTGCGCTGGGGCGTGAATTAAGGCTTGATTTTTCGGCCACGGCCCCCGATCTGGTCTGGGTGAGTGTCATACCAGAGGAGGTCTGCATTATGAACACCTATCGCGCCCACACCACGCCCGACCCGGAAACGCCGCCGCCCCAGCCGGACAAGGATCCGCCGCCGGACAACTATCCCACGCCCGAGCACGCCCCCATCGAGGAGCCGACCCCGCTCAAGATTCCAGTCAAAACCTGGGCTTGAGCGGCAACATTGGCAGGTAGGTATTTGTTCGCGACAATTTTCGTTGCTAAAAGGCTATAAATTTTTGATTTTGTGTCGGTCGTCACATGGTCGTCATCGGCGGCTTTTTATAATGGTTTCACGCCAACGCTTTTTTTGTTCAGGAGACCATCATGGGCAAGACCTTACACAACAAAATCTATCTCGGCCGCAGCCCTGTCGCAGTGCTGAACAATAAGCGTGTGCAGGCCGCCATCGGCATGGCGACCCTGGCCGGGGCCGGCTTGGCCTGGCTGGCTCTGCGCATGCTGAAGTAATCCTGACGGCTAATCCTCACATTGCCTTGCCGCCAGCCTTTCTGGCGCGTACCATGAGGGCCGCAGCGGTTTCCGCCGCTGCCCCCTTTTGGAACCGATGGTAATGAACGAGAAATTTACGCAAGACGAATACGATGCAATGGAAGAGGTGGCACGCGGCCCCAAAGGCGATCGCGTGAGCGCCCGTGTAGGCCGCAACACCAAGCGCCTGGCCGGCCTGAAGCTGTTCAGCGTGGCTCGCAATGGCCGCGTGACCCTGACTGACCAGGGCAAACAGGTGCTGTTCCTGCGCCACTGCGTTCTCGCCCTGCGCGCTCTGACCACCGATCCCCTGGCGCCAGTGAGCGACGACATCGCCCAGTTCCTGGGTAAGAAATCTCACATTCTGCCGCGCGCCGAAGGCGGCTACGAGCTGAGCGACAAGGGCCGCGAATCGCTGGCCGACATTGAAAATCAAGGCCGCTGAGCGCGGTTCTCCCCTATGAAAAGGTGTCTTCGGGCACCTTTTTTGGTATGGTAGGCGTACGACGATAACAATAAGCGCCGCCCCCTCAGCACACCATGAAAATTTACACTTTGCAGAAATTAAGGAAGCTGTTTGTCATCCTGGTTGCTGCGGTGGGTGTCGTGCTGCTGGCGGTAACGTTGTTTGTCGTCCACACTCTGCATCAGAGCAAGCTGCGTTATTACGCCAATGCGGAGGAAACCTCGCGCAACCTGGCCATCACGCTGGACAACTTCCTGCACGCCCATTTCCAGGAAGTCGACCTGGCCTTGCGCCGCGCCCGTGCAGAGTTCGCCGATCGCCAGGCCGAGCACCATTTCGATCCGGCCGCTTACAGTGCCTTTCTACGCTCGCTGAAGGAGCGCCTGCCGCAGGCGCAGGCGGTGCGCGGCTCGGATGCCGAGGGCAATGTGATCTATGGCGACGAGATCGACCCGGCCCATATCCAGAATCTGCAGGTCCGCGATTTCTTCCAGCAGGCGCGCACCCAGCGTGAGCTGATCTTCGCCACGCCGGTGCGTTCGCGCATCACCGGGCAGTGGGTGTTTCCGGTGCTGCTGGCGCTGACCCAGCCAGACGGCAGCTTTGGCGGCACCGCGTATGTGAACATGAACGTGTCGCGCGTGACGGAAGTGTTCTCCTCGCTGGGCGTGGGCGAACATGGCTCCATCGCGCTGTTTGACAAGGACAAGCACCTGCTGCAGCGCTATCCGGTGGCGCCGGATCTGAAGCTGGGCGAGGTGCTGAAAGTATCGAAGGAAACCGCCGCCATGCTGGCCAGCGGTGCTTCGCGCGCCACCTATAACGCCATCAGCGTGCGCGATGGGAAGGAGCGGGTGGTCAGCGTGGACCAGATCGGGAGTTATCCGATCTTTGTGGCGGTGGGCTTGTCGAGCGAGGACTTTCTGACGCCGTGGCGGCGCGAGGTGCGCAATGCCACGCTGTTCCTGGTGCTGCTGGTGGTGATGTCCGGCTTCCTGCTGCTGGGGGTATGGATCTCGCTGCAGCGCCAGTACGATGCCTTGACCCTGCTGGTGGAATCCGACAATGCGCTCAAGGATTCGGTCGGCGCGCTGCGGGAATCGGAGTCGCGCTGGCGTTCGCTGACGGAGGGCTTGCCGCAGATGGTGTGGACTGCCTCGCCGGATATGCGGGTCGACTACCTGAGCCACCACTGGACGGAGTTCAGCGGTATCGAAGCCGATGCGCTGCTGGCGCCAGGCGGCTGGTCGCGTATCCTGCATCCGGACGATAGCGCGGCGCTGCAAGAAGCCTGGCGGCGCGCGCGCGAGGAAACCGGTACGTTCCGCTGCGACGCGCGCCTGCGCCGGCAGGACGGCAGCTGGCGCCTGTTCGACCACCACGCCTTGCCGCAGAAGGATGCTGCGGGCGTGATCGTGGGCTGGGTCGGCAGCAGTACCGACATCACGGAAGCCCGCGCCGCACATGATGCGCTGATCGAGGCCAAGGAAGCGGCGGTGAAGGCCGGCCGCGCCAAGTCGGAATTCGTGGCCAATATGAGCCATGAGATCCGTTCGCCGATGAATGCGGTGCTGGGCATGCTGCAGCTGCTGCAGCAGACCCGCATGGACGATCGCCAGCGCGACTATGCGGGCAAGGCGGAATCGGCGGCGCGCGCGCTGCTTGGGCTGCTCAACGACATCCTCGATTTTTCCAAGGTGGAGGCGGGCAAGCTGACGCTGGATCCGCATCCCTTCCGGCTGGATAAGCTGTGGCGCGATCTGGCGGTGATCCTGTCCGCCAATGTGGGCGCCAAGGATATCGAGCTGCTGTTCCGTATCGATCCTGAGCTGCCTGCGCTGGTGGTGGGCGATGCGTTGCGGCTGCAGCAGATCCTGCTCAACCTGGCGGGCAACGCCATCAAGTTCACCGAGTACGGCGAGGTGGTGGTGTCGGCCCAGCTGGTGGCGCAGACCGAGCGCAGCTTGTCGGTGCTGTTTGCCATTCGCGATACCGGCATTGGCATCTCGGATGAGCAGTGCAGCCGTATCTTCGACGGCTTCTCGCAGGCGGAGGCGTCGACCGCGCGCCGCTACGGCGGCACGGGCCTGGGCCTGGCCATCAGCCAGCGTCTCGCCAAGCTGATGGGCGGTACGCTGCGTGTCACCAGCGCACTGGGGCAGGGCAGCATGTTTGATTTCACGGTGGATTTCCAGCGCGCTGACGCGGATGACCCGGCGGCCGATCTGGCGGCGCTGCCGGCATCGCTGCGCCGTAGCGATGCGCCGGTCCAGATGCGCAACCTGTCCTGCCTGGTGGTGGACGACAACGCCGCCGCCCGCACCATCATGAGCGAGATGGTGTCGTCCTTCGGCTGGCAGGTGGAGACGGCGGAAGACGGCGTGCAGGCCCTGAACGCGGTGATGCAGCACGTCGGCCAGCAGCAGCCGTATGACGTGATCTTTATCGACTGGCGCATGCCGCAGCTGGATGGCTGGGAGACCAGCCGCCGCATCCGCCAGCAGGCTCCGGCCGGGAATATGCCGCTGATCGTGATGGTGACGGCGCACGACCGCGAACTGCTGGCCCAGCGCCAGAAAGACATGGCGGCGGTGCTGGATGGCTTTGTGGTCAAGCCGGTGACGGCGTCCTCGCTGTTCGATGCGGTGGCCGCTGCGCGGCTGGAACAGCGCCTGCCGGAACTGGAAGTGGCGGGGCTGCCGGTGCGCCGGCTGGAAGGCGTGCGTCTGCTGCTGGTGGACGACAATCCGGCCAACCAGCAGGTGGCCAGCGAGCTGCTGGGTGCGGTCGGCGCCCAAGTGGAAGTGGCCAATTCCGGCGCGATGGCGATCGGCGCCGTCAGCCGCGGCGGCGCATTGCCGGACCTGATACTGATGGATATCCAGATGCCGGAGATGGACGGCTACCAGGTTTGCGCCGCCATCCTGGCGCTGCTGGGCGGCCGCGCGCCGCCGGTCGTGGCGATGACCGCCAATGTGCTGCCGTCCGACCGCAGCGCCGCGCTGGAGTCGGGCATGGTGGACCACATCGGCAAACCGTTTGAACTGGGCGAGCTGGTGGACGTGATCCGCCAGCACGCCCGCCGCGATGGCGTGCCGCTGGAGGCGCTGCTGGACGCGGGCGTCGCGGCGGGCAGCAGCGGTGCTTCGCCCAGCCGCCTGACGCCCAGCGCCGTGCCGGCGTCCGCTACCGCCTTGCCCGCCGCGCCGGCCGCGCCGGCCGGCACGCAGGAATTGAACTCTGCCGCCGCGCTGCGCCGCATGGGTGGCTTAAAGGCCGTCTACCTGGTGGCGCTGCGCAGCTTCCAGGACGAAGCCGATGTGCTGGCCGCGCAGCTCAATACCGCCGGTGCGGCAGGCGACCAAGCGACCGCGCTGCGCGCACTGCATACCTTGAAAGGACTGGCCGGCACCGTCGGCGCAGACCATTTGGCAACCCTTACGGCAGAAGCGGAACGCGCCTTCAGGGAAGGCCCTGTCGCACAATCCTGGCCGGCGCTGGCAAGAGTGGTCGAGGCCTGCGCGCCCGCCGCCAGCCAGGTCCGGCAAATGATCCTCAGCCTGGATCCTGCCACCACCGAATCCCCCCACTTGATGAAGAAAGCCTGAAATGGAACAACCAATGAACTGGGACGCCCACGAACTGACCATGACCGTGCTGATGACGCCCGATATGGCCAATTTCTCCGGCAACGTCCACGGCGGCACCATCCTCAAATTCCTCGACGGCGTGGCGTATGCCTGCGCCAGCCGCTACTCGGGCACCTACACGGTGACGCTGTCGGTGGACCAGGTGATGTTCCTGCAGCCGATCCACGTGGGCGAGCTGGTGACCTTCCTGGCCTCGATCAACTACACCGGCCGCACCTCGATGGAAGTGGGTATCCGCGTGGTGGCGGAGAACATCCAGCAGCGCGTGGTGCGCCACGTGAACAGCTGCTACTTCACCATGGTGGCGGTGGATGCGGACCGCAAGCCGGTGCAGGTGCCGGAACTGGCGCCGCAAACGCCGGAACAGCAGCAGCGCTGGGACCAGGCCCTGCTGCGCAAGCAGGCGCGCCAGATGGTGCATGGAGCAAAGAGCGCCAGCGCGGCTTAACGCTGATTCAATTCCTGCGGCGGCCAGGATAGACCAGGGTGCGCACGGCCACATCGGCCGGCACCTTCATGGCGGATAAAAATTCAGCGGCTTCGCGGATGCCCACAGCGGGCAGGGCGGCGATGGCTTGATCGACCACGGCGCGGGTTTTCAGGTCGTGGCGTTTTTTTATGTCGCGCATTTTCATTATGTCTCTGGTGCGTTGGGTTGGGTGGTCGGATTGATTCTACCTCATGTTATATTGCTAAGACAGGAGGGGCACCATGAAACCACGACAGGCCGTAACGCGCCGCAGCTTCCTTTCTTTCATCGCCCGTACCAGCGGGGCCGCCGCCGCTTTCGCGGCGCTCGATGCACTGGGCCTGGCCAGGCTGGCCTGGGGCGATGATCTGCCTTACGCCGGGCCGCCGGTGCTGCCGGGCGGGATCGGTAAGGGCAAGCGCGTCACCATCCTGGGCGCCGGTGTGGCCGGCATGACAGCTGCCTACGAATTAAGCAAGGCGGGCTTCCAGTGCACGATTCTTGAAGCCCGCCAGCGCGCCGGTGGCCGCAGCTGGACCGTGCGCGGCGGCGACCGCATCGAGCAGATCGACGGTGTGCAGACGGTGCACTGGCCCAAGGGGCCGCACCTGTACATGAACGCGGGTCCGGCGCGCATCTCGCATCATCACCGCGCGGTGCTGGGCTACTGCCGCGAGTTCGGCGTGGCGCTGGAAATCATGATGAACGATAACCACGCCGCCTTCGTCCACGATGACGCTGCCTTTGGCGGCAAGCCGGTGCAGCTCAAGCAATTGACCAACGACGCCCATGGCTACTTCGCTGAGCTGATGGACAAGGCCGCAGCCACCGGCGGCCTGGATCGCCCGATGGATGCGGAAGATATGGAGCGCTTGCGCGCGGCCATCGCCATGTTCGGCGACCTGGGTTCGGACCGGCGCTTCCACGGTTCAGCGCGCAGCGGCTACCGGTTGACGCCCGCGCCGGGCCGCCCGGCCGGCAGCATCCGCGAACCGCTGGCCTTTGCGGAGCTGCTCAAGGGCGACTTCTGGATGTACAAGGCGGGCTTTCCCGACGACTTCGACCAGGCCGGGACCATGCTGCAGCCGGTCGGCGGGATGGACCAGTTCCCGATGGCCTTCGCCAGGCGGGTCGGCCACATGATCCGCTACGGCGCCGTGGTGCAGGAGATCCGCAAGACCGCCACCGGCGCGCGCGTGGTGCTGCGCCAGGGCGCGGGAGCAAAACAGGCGATCGACAGCGACTACGTGATCTGTACCTTGCCGCTGACGGTGCTGCGTTCCATCCCCAATGATTTTTCGCCCGCCTACCAGCAGGCCATCGGCGACGTCGATTACGCCACCTCGTCCAAGATCGGCTTTTACGCGACGCGCCGCTTCTGGGAACAGGACTACGGCATTTATGGCGGCCTGTCGTGGACCAGTCGCGACGTCACGCAAATCCTCTATCCCTCGCAGGGCATCGGTAAGCCGGATGGCGTGCTGGTGGGTTCCTACAGCTTTGGCGTGCTGCCAGGCGACGATCTGGGCAAGCTGCCGGTGGCCGAACGCATCGAGCATGCGCTGGCGGTGGGCGAGATCATCCACCCCGGCTACCGCCAGATGGTGCGCGGCGGCGTAAGCGTGGCCTGGACCAAGGTGCCGTACAACCTGGGATCCTGGGCCGAATGGAGGCCGGAGCAGTTCGACACCACCTACAAGCTGTTGCAGCAGCCGGACGGCGTGATGTTCTTTGCGGGCGAGTACCTGGGCTATCTGAGTTCGTGGCAGGAAGGCGCGATCCTGTCGGCGCACCACGCCATCGAACAGCTGGGACAGCGGCTGCGTACCTAGATTTCCGGCCCGAGCCAGCGCAGGCGCAGCACCACCCAGTGCGCCAGCAGCTTGTTCAGCACGGGCAGGGCCAGGCCGTGCGAGTGCGCCACCTTCTGCTGCATGGCCATGGCGCGCGGGTTGCCGCCGCCCTTGACGGCGAACAGGATGCGGTTGTTCCCAGCGATGCCGTGGAACCAGCAGATGCGGCCCTGGAAGGTCTGGCGCAGGCGCTTGATCATGTTGCCGTACTGCGGATCGTAGCTGAACACATTGGCGGCCATGACCCCGCCCGGACGCAGGGCGCGCCGGCATGCAGCATAAAAGCTGGACGTGCCCAGGGCCGGCGGCAGGCCGGATTCGTCAAAGCCATCCACCAGCAGCACGTCGGCGGCCTGCTCCAGGGTGGCGATATAGTCCACGGCGTCAGCATGGATCACGCGGAAGCGGGCGTTATCGCGCGGGATGGCGAACTGCTCGCGCAGGGCGATCACGTCTTCGTTCAGCTCCAGCACGGTGATGCGGCTGCGCGGCAGGTAGCGGTAGCAGAACTTGGCCAGCGAGCCGCCGCCCAGGCCCACCATGACGATATGCTCGGGATGGGGATGGAACAGCACAAAGCACATCATGGCGCGCGCATAGCTCAGCACCAGGTCGTCGGGGCGGGACAGGCGCATCTCGCTCTGGATTTCGCCGGGGCGGAATTCCAGCAGGCGGCGGTCGCCGCGGGTGCGGACGCGCGGGCGGTCGTTGGGGGCGGTGGCGGGCAATCTGTTCAGGCGTGGGTTTTCGGTGCCGTTTATAGTAGCATGGCGGCCCAGTTGCATTTACAGACCGGCGAATTGTAGGTACATTGGCGATAGTCCCCTTGGAGAGAGAACGATGTTTTTAGACCACCCCACCATTACCGCCACCAACAGCTTCACGGAGCCGGACCGTCTTGAGCGCCTGGCGCGCGTCTACGGCTATGCGGTGGCGCTGGCCGAGATGGCCGGGAATCAGCATTTCATCGAAAAATTCAGCCAGATCCACGACCACAAGGGCACCCTGATCGTGTTCTGGCACGACGCTCCCACCGACGAAGAAAAGAACTACTTCACCTCGGCCTGGGCCAGCAAGATGGGTGACGGCAGCACCAACGTCGAACACGAGATTTAATCCGGCGGCAGCACGCCCGTCTGGTCGGCAATGGATATTAAAACCCTGGTGTTGGCGCTCGCATTGGGCAATCTGAGCCTGTGCGCAGCCCTGTTCTTCTACGAATACGAGAGCCGCAAGCGGCTCAGCATGTCCACCTGGGCCGTGGCCAAGCAGGTGCAGGCAGTGGCCTGGCTGCTGCTGTACCTGCGCGGCATGACCCCGGAACTGTTCACCATCGCGCTGGGTAATGTGGTGCTGTTTGCCGGCGTGGCGCTGGACGCGGCTGCCCTGTGGGAGCTGCTGGGCCGGCGCATCTGGAAGCGCTGGCTGCTGCCCATCCTGATCCCTTCCTGCGTGGCCTTCGTGGGCGCGTGGCTGCTGGGCGCACCGCCCGGCGTGCGCATTGCGATTGCTTCCCTGGTGGTCGGTCTGCTGTTCCTGGTCGGGACGGCGGCGCTGGCGCGCAATCGCCGCGAAGCCTCGCCGCTGCGTGGTTTCCTGATCGTGGCGATGGCCATCCTGAGCGTGATCGTGGTCCTGCGCGGCATCCTGACCGCCGCCTGGCCGGAGGGCCTGGGCTGGATCAGCCCCGAGCTGGTGCAGTGGGCCGGTGTCGGCGCCCTGTACCTGATGATGCTGACCAATGCCTTTGGCTACCTGCTGCTGAACCGCGAAAAGCTGCAGGGCGAGCTGGAACGCCAGCAGATCAGCGACACCCTCACCGATGTGCCGAACCGGCGGGGCTTTTATGCTGCGCTGTCGCCCTGGATGGCGCTGGCCCGCCGTCCAGGCCAGCCGACCGCCATCATCGTACTCAATCTGGACCAGTTCAAGCGCGTCAACGACGATTACGGCCATCCGGTGGGCGACATCGTGCTCAAGGCCATGGTGTACGTCTGCAAGCGCCAGTTGCGCGACTCCGACCTGATGGGCCGCCTGGGCGGCGCCGAATTCGCCATCCAGCTGCCGCGCACCTCGCTGGAGGATGCGCTGATGGTGGCTGAACGCATCCGCAACGCCATCGCCTCCATGCCGGTCAAGGCGGAGCGCGCCATCATCAACCTGACCGCCAGCCTGGGCGTGACCACCATCCGCGCCGATGACAGCATGGTCAGCCTGTTCAAACGCGCCGACCTGGCGCTGCAGGAAGCCAAGCAATCCGGCCGTAACCGGGTGGTGCAGGCGCAGCCGGATAGCGTCCTGGAAGCCTGAACGCAGGGTGGCACGATTGCCGTGTCATTCTGCCGTCATAAAGCCCGGTTAAAGTTGGATTTTAGTTAACCGTGTAAATCGTTTAGCTTATTCTTTTCCCCCAAAACGTTTATCCTGAAAGCCTTCGCGGTTGTTTTCAGAAAAAGAGGCTTTGCCATGTACGCTGCAGTAGATTTGGGTTCCAACAGCTTCCGCCTGCATATCGGCCAGCACGACGGCGAGGCGATCCGCGTCATAAAGAGCATGCGCGAGCCGATCCGGCTGGCGGCGGGGCTGGATGCCAGCGGCAACCTGACCGAGGCGGCCCAGCAGGCGGCGCTCAGTTGCCTGCGTAATTTCCGTCTTGCCCTGGCGGCCTACCAGCTGGACGCCGTGCGCGTGGTTGCCACGTCGGCCATGCGGGTGGCAAAGAATTCCCCCGCCTTCCTGCCTGCCGCCGAACAGGCGATTGGCTATCCGATCGAAATCATCTCCGGCGAGGAAGAGGGGCGCCTGATCTACATGGGCGTGGCCAACGCGCTGGCGCTGCCGGGCGAGCGCCGCCTGGTGATCGATATCGGCGGCGGCTCCACCGAGCTGATTCTGGGCCGTGGCCAGGATATCGAGCGGGTCGAGTCGTTCAGCATCGGCACGGTCAAGCAAAGCCTGTCCTTCTTCGTGGGCGGGCGCATCGACGCCAAGAGCTTCGAGGCGGCCATCCTGTCGGCGCGCAGCCATTTTGAGGACGGTGCGCCGCCTTATGGCCCGCAATACTGGAAGATGTGCTACGGCTCCTCCGGTACGGCGCGCACCATTGCCGACATCATTCTGAAAAATGGCCTGGGCAAGGAGGTCAACGCCGCCAGCCTGGAGGCGCTGAAGAAGCGCTTTATCGAGATCGGCCACGTCAGCAAGATCGATCTGCCTGGCCTGCGTCCGGATCGCGCCTCCACCATTATCGGCGGCCTGGCCATCCTGATCGGCCTGGTGCACGAGCTGGGTATCCCCAATGTGACGCCGATCGAAGCGGGCCTGCGCATGGGGGTGATGTGGGACTTGTACCTGCGTTCGACCAAGCGTGACCGGCGCGAACTGTCGGTGCGCGGCTTCCAGGAGAAATTCCACGTCGACGCGGCGCGCGCCCAGCGTGTGGCAGACGATGCGCTGGCCCTGTATGCGCTGACCAAGCCTGTCTCGGATGCTTATAACCGCGTGCTGTTCTGGAGCGCGCTGCTGCACGAGGTGGGTATGGTGGTGTCGCAGACCGGCTACCACAAGCATGCCGCCTACATGGTGGAAAACGCCGACTTGCCGGGCTTTACCAACCGCGATCAGCGCCTGATGAGCCGCTTGATCCTGGCGCAGAAGGGCAATTTGCGCAAAATTGGCGACGCCTTGACCGATCCGGACTTTGCCAAGGCGGTGGTGGCGCTGCGCCTGGCGATCCTGTTCATGCACTCGCGCATCGACCTGGATTTCAAGGCGATGAAGCTGCGCATGAAGAGCCGCATCGAGCTGGAAATCCGCCGCGCCTGGGTGGCGGACCATCCGACCGTGTCGTACTGGATGGAGAAAGAGCAGGAGCAGTGGGATGAAGTGGGCGTGGATTTCAATATTCGTGCGACGGCTTAATCAAATAAATTTCATGATCCAAGTCCGGTTTTATTGCTGGTAAATAGTATATATTGTTTATATTATTCATATCGTGGGGTACTCATGAGCAAGACCACCAAGCCTGCCGCCAAACCGGCGGTGAAGCCCGCAGCCAAGCCAGCGGCCAAACCTGCTGCCCGCGCCGCTGCCAAGTCGGCTGTCAAAGCCGCAGCCAAACCAGCGGTGAAACCGGCCGCCAAACCAGCCGCCAAGCCTGCCGTGACGCGCGCCAAGGCCGCCGCCAAGCCTGCGCCACGCGCAGCGGCCAAGCCGGCGCCGAAGGCTGCTCCAAAAGCCGCTCCCAAGGCCGTCGCGCCGAAGAAGCCCGCCGTCAAAGCTGTGCCGAAAGCCGCCAAGCCGGTCGTCGCCAAGGTGGAAGAAAAGCCGCGCAAGGAAAAGCTGGTGCGCGACTCCTTCACCATGCCGGAGCAGGAATATGCGGTGCTGGGCCACGTCAAGAAAGCCTGCCTGAAGGCCGGTTTCGAGATCAAGAAGAGTGAATTGCTGCGTATCGGCGTCGCGCTGATCAGCCAGATCGACATCGCCACCCTGAAAGGCGTGCTGGCCGCGCTGCCGCAGCTGAAGACCGGCCGTCCTAAAAAAGGCTGATTAAAAAACAACAGTTTTTGAGCGTCATCAAAATGACACTGTGTTGTCATTTTCTTGAAGTATTCGGCCGTTACGCTTGCTTCGTCTTTTACAAAAAAGGGATGAAGCATGCAATCTTCGATCATTGAAGCCGGCGTCCGCGCGGCAAACGCAAAGCTGGTATTGAGCATGGCAAGCACGCCTGAAGAAGTGCGTGAAGTCCAGCGCTTGCGCTACAAAGTCTTTATCGAAGCCCTGGGCCTGACTTCGCTGATGCGCGAAGACCGCCTGGATGCCGACGAATTCGACGAATACTGCGATCACCTGATCGTGCGCGATTCGGATTCGCTGGAAGTAGTGGGTACCTACCGTCTGCTGAGTCCTTCGCGTGCCCGCAAGCTGGGCCGCCTGTACTCGGAAGGTGAGTTCGACATGGGCCGCCTGAACCACGTGCGTGGCCGTATCGTGGAAGCGGGCCGCGCCTGCATCCACCCTGATTACCGCGGCGGCAGCGTGATCATGCTGCTGTGGTCCGGCATGGCCGAGTATATGCGCCGCGAACGCGCCGAATTCCTGGTGGGCTGCGCCAGCATCAGCCTGGCCGATGGCGGCCACAATGCCGTCGCCGTGTACCAGCAACTGGCTGCCAAGCACCTGGCGCCGCTCGAATACCGCGTCACGCCGCACCTGCCGTTCCCGTTCTCCAAGCTGGAAGCCGCACCGAAGCCGCAAGTGCCGGCCCTGCTGAAAGGCTACCTGCGCTCCGGCGCCTGGATCTGCGGCGAACCGGCCTGGGATCCTGATTTCGAAAGCGCCGACCTGTTCGTCATGCTGCCGCTGGCGAATCTGGATACCCGCTACGCCAAACACTACGGCGTCGCACCGGAAGCCGTAGCCGCTTAAGCTTTACCCGCATTCTCCTTCCTGCCGCACGCCATGGGATAATGGCGGCTGGCAGCGAAGGAGGATATGCAATGCATTTCGATACAGAAGGCGAACGACCCGGTTTGCAGCAGCGCGCGGCAGTACGCCATCGCGCGGGCGTCCGTTCTTCCGCCAGTGACAGCGTGGCCGAGGAGATGCCGGTTGCGCTGGTCTTCAATGGCATTTCCCATGCCGTCATGATGGTCACGCCGCGCGAACTGGAAGCTTTTGCGCTGGGCTTTGCGCTGACCGAAGGCCTGATCGGGGCCGCTTCCGAAGTGTTCGACATGGAGGTGCGCGTGCATGAGCGCAGTGCCGAAGTCGAACTTACCATCGCCCAGGAATCCTTTTTGCAGATGAAGCAGCAGCGCCGCTCGCTGGCGGGCCGCAGCGGGTGCGGTGTATGCGGCATCGAGAGCATCGAGCTGCTCGACCTGGAGCCCGAGCGCATCGAGGCGCCGCAGGCTGCCGCCATGATCGCCGGGCTGGCGGATGCGGTGGCGCGGGCCTCGCGCGAACTGCGCCAGCATCAAACGCTGATGCAGGAAACTGGCGGCGTGCATGCCGCCGCGTGGTGCGGGCCGGATGGCGCCGTGCTACGGGTGTGCGAGGATGTGGGGCGGCACAATGCGCTGGACAAGCTGATCGGCCATCTGGCGCGCGAGGGTGTGGACCTGCAGGGCGGCTTTGTGTTCATGTCCAGCCGCGCCAGTTATGAACTGGTGCGCAAGTCGGCGCGGCTGGGGATTCCCATGCTGGCCACGATTTCCGCTCCAAGCTCGCTGGCCATCGATATCGCCGCCGAAGCGAGACTGAAGCTGGTGAGCTTCTGCCGTCAGGACGGCTGCACCGAATACACCTGAAATCAGGCTTGCCAGTGCAGGGCGGCAGCCAGTGCGGTCTTCAGCGCTGCCAGATGCGGCGTGGCTGCTTGCAGATCGCCCGCGTCGGCCAGGCGCTCGATGCTGGCGCAGTGCGCCGTGACGGCATCCACGCCAAAGTGGCTGGCGCTGCCCAGCAGGGTGTGGGCGTTGAGCGCGAGCGCGGCGGCGTCGCCGTCGCGCGCAGCGTCCTGCATCGCGGCCAGCAGGCGAGGACTCTCCAGCTGGAAGGCGGCCCACAGCACGGTGCGACGGGCTTCGGCGGCGGGCAGGGCGGCGGCCGCGTGTGCGGATGCGCACGGGGACGTGTGTCCATGCGCGGCGACGCCGAACATGGCGTCCAACTCTGCCAGCGAGGGCGCGCCGGTGGCTTGCGCGCTGCGCTCGCCGACCAGCGGCTTCCCCTGGGCCAGCAGCAGGTCGATCTGGCGGGCGATCTCGCCGTGCAGGGCCAGTTCGTCGATCGGCTTGGGCAGGAAACCATCGGCGCCTGCCGTCAGGAAGCGCAGCCGCTCTTCGGCGGTGGCGTTGGCAGTGAGGGCGATCACCGGGATGGCGGCGTCGCGCACGCCGTCCGCGCCCGCGCGCAGCTGGCGCAGTGCAGTCAGGCCGTCCATACGGGGCATGCGGCTGTCCAGGATCAGCAGGTCATAGTCATTGCGCGCCAGTTCCTCCAGTGCTGCCTGGCCGTCCTGCGCCATCGCCATGGTATGGCCCATATTCTCCAGCAGCTCGCGCAGGATGATCTGGTTGGTGTGGCCATCCTCCGCGCACAGCACGTGCAGGCGTGCGCCGTGCGGGCGGCTCAGGGCTTCCTGGTGGCTCAGACTGGGGCGGCCGGGATGCAGCGGCAGGCGCACAGTGAATTCGCTGCCCTGGCCCTGCGTGCTGCAGACGTCAATCTGGCCCGCCATGGCCGACACCAGATGCTTGCAGATCGCCAGACCCAGCCCGGTGCCGCCATATTCGCGCGAGGTGGCCGCGTCGGCCTGTTCGAACTTCTGGAACAGGCGGCGGATCGCTTCCGGCGCGATGCCGATACCGGTGTCGCGCACGCGGATCTGGATGCCGCCGTCCAGCGACAGCACCGCAGACAGCTTCACCTCGCCGCGTTCGGTGAACTTGATGCCATTGCCGATCAGGTTGAGCGCCACCTGGCGCAGGCGGATCGGATCGCCGCGCCACCAGGTGGCCAGTGCAGGGTCGATCTCCACCAGCAGCGACAGGCCCTTGCTCTCGGCACGCTCGCGCAGCAGGTCGGCCACGTCATGCAGCAGGGAAGGCAGGTCGAAGTCGATCACTTCCAGCGGCATCTTGCCCGCTTCCAGGCGCGAGAAGTCGAGGATGTCGTTGATAATCTGGAGCAGCACCTCGGCATTACTGAGCGAGATATGCAGCTTGCCGCGCGTGTCGGCGCGCAGGCTGCCATCCTTTTGCGCCAGCTGCAGCATGCTGATCACGCCACCCAGCGGGGTGCGTACCTCATGACTGATCATGGCAAGGAATTCGCTTTTCAGCTGGCTCGATACCTCGGCTGCGCGCTGGGCCGCCACCGATTCGCGCAGCGCCATTTCCTGGCGGCGTTCACGTTCATGGATCTTGCGCTGGCGCGCCAGCGAACCGTCCAGTCCATGCAGCAGGAAAGCGCAGGACAGTACCAGCACGGTCGCCACCAGCGAGAAATTCAGGCTCAGGACCGACCAATGCAGCAGCGGGCTGACCGTCATCGGCGCCAGGCCTGGCTGGATGCCGCCGTAATAGCCCGCCACGAACAGGGTGCTGCTGCAGCCGACCACCGCCAGGGCGGCCGTCACGTTCCCGATCAGGATCGTACACAGCACAGGGATTGCCAGCAGATAGATTTGCGTCAGCGGACCAAGGGCGAACAGCAGCGCCACGGCGACCGCGTAGATCACCGCCAGCAGCGCGATCACGCGCAGGCGATAGGCCAGGTTGCGCTGGAAGTGCAGGGCGCCCACGCAGGCCAGGGCCAGCAGATCGGTGAGCGCCAGCGGCCACTGGTTCTGCTGCATGGCGCCCCACATGCTGGGCGCCGCCACCACCAGTCCCAGGCCCAGGGCCACGCTGTACAAGCCGTCCAGCAGGCGGGTGCGCCATACCTGCAAGTCGCGTGCACCGCCGTGCAGCCCGCTCACGCGGCGTTGAACCGCGCGGCGCAGCGTGGCGAGCTGGCTGGAGATCACGGCGCAGGCGAGAGCAGGACGGGGATCGACTTGGAGGTGGGTGTTCCTGCGCCATCGGCGGTGCTATGCAGCGGCACCAGCGGATTGGTCTCCGGGAAGTAGGCTCCCAGGCAACCGCGCGGAATGTCGTACTCCACCAGCAGGAAGCGCTCCGCGCGCCGCTCCACGCCGTCGTCCCAGACGCTGGTCAGGTCGACCCACTGGCCGGCCTGCAGTCCCAGCATGTCCAGGTCCGCCTTGTTGATGAAGACCACCCGGCGCATGCCGAACACGCCGCGATAGCGGTCGTCCATGCCGTAGATGGTGGTGTTGTACTGGTCGTGCGAACGGGCCGTCATCAGCGTCATCAGGCGTTCGCCGTAGCGCTTGCGGGCGCGGTGGATCGGCGTGTCGGTATCGACCGCGCAAGGCAGGAACTGGGCCTTGCCGCTGGCGGTGCGCCAGTCGCGCTCACGCGAGGCCACGCGCAGGTGGAAGCCGCCCGGCTTGGCCACGCGCGCATTGAAGTCGTGGAAGTCGTCGAAGACTTTTTCGATCAGGTCGCGGATGCGGGCATAGTCGGCCGCGTACCAGTTCCAGTCGATCTTGTCGCTGCCAAGGGTGGCGTGCGCCAGGCGCGCCACGATCACGGTTTCCGACAGCAGGTTGGCCGAAGCAGGTTCATTGCGGCCGTAGGACAGGTGCACCATGCTCATGGAGTCTTCCACCGTCACGCCTTGCGCCACGCCGCTTTGCATGTCGACTTCGGTGCGGCCGAGGGTAGGCAGGAGCAGGGCTTCTTTGCCGATGATCAGGTGCGAGCGATTCAGCTTGGTGGAGACTTGCACGGTCAGGTCGCATTCCTGCAGCGCCTTGAAGGTGAGCGGCGTATCCGGCGTGGCCATGGCGAAGTTGCCGCCCATGCTGAAGAAGACTTTCACCTTCCCGTCCAGCATGGCCTGGATGGTGTCGACCGTGTCGTAGCCCCATGCGCGCGGCGGCCAGAAGTCGAA
>Ga0213872_10000415_pt1 | contig 35013 bp, 29 predicted proteins | sample VelepicomBERX_R2_FD_160071 | JGI IMG/M metagenome (GOLD analysis project Ga0213872, IMG submission 160071) | Rhizosphere microbial communities from Vellozia epidendroides in rupestrian grasslands, the National Park of Serra do Cipo, Brazil - RX_R2 | ecosystem: Host-associated > Plants > Roots >... | reverse complement strand
GGTTGGGAAGCAAAGGTCCGGTTCGACGAATTGGTCAAGATCATGGTCGACGCCGATCTGGCGCTGGCGAAAGGCGGCTAAAGCCGCCTTTCAGAGTTTGGAGTTCGGAGGAAACGCCGTAGGCGAAGCGTCTCGCTTTGCTTCTTTCAGGCCCGAGTAAATCGGGACACTGTCAAAACGTTCAACTGTTCGCCGTTTGGAGTTCGCGGTTCGGAGTTCGGCTTGAGACGTGCGGTCAATGAGCGGCGAAGGGCAAGCGACTTGTACTCGCGCACGCTCGGTTTTGAGGAGGCAAAGCGGGACGCTTCGCTTACGCGTCCGTTATCCGTCTGCTGGAAACCAAGCATCTAAAGCTGGTAAATGCCGCCCAGAGGAATCCTCGAACCCCGAACCCCGAACCTCGAACCTCGGCCTCCGAACCCCCGAACGATGAACGTTGAACGCTCAACGTCTAACCTCCTGCGGGCGCGGGTCCGCCTGCGGCTCTGGAGGGTCGCTCATTTCCTGAAAATTCCTCGTTGACCTGATGTTATAGATCGCTTTGCCCTGCGACTCGTAAAAGGTGCGGGTAATCATCTCCGCAAGCAGACCAAGCAGGATACACATCATCGCGATCATGAACGTCATGACGACGATCAAGGGGAGGGGAGTGTCTATAAACGCGATCTGGTGGTTAAACTTCAGGGCGAGCATCCAAAGGAACGTAAAGAGACTGAGGGCGAGGCTGAAAATGCCGCAACCGCCAAACACATACATCGGTTTGGACGCGGCGCGGTCCAGAAATTTCACGACCAGCAAATCTAGAATCACTTTAACGACCCGCTCCAACCCATACTTTGAACTACCAGTGCGACGCGGGTGATGGTTCACGATGACCTCAGTGATCTTCGCCCCGTGCCAAGAAGCGTAAATTGGGAGGAACCGATGCATTTCTCCATAGAGCCGGATGCCATCGACCACATGCCGCTTGTACGCCTTCATCGAACAGCCAAAATCATGCAGTTTAACTCCTGACACTGCGGAGATGAGTTTATTGGCCGCGATGCTCGGGATATTGCGGTGGATGACGTTATCCTGACGGTCCTTGCGCCAGCCGGAAACAACGTCATTTCCTTGATTCAAGACTTCGAGCATTTTGGGGATATCAGCCGGATCGTTCTGTCCATCACCATCCAAGGGGATAATCACTTCTCCGCGAGCGTAGTCGAATCCTGCCATCATCGCTGCGGTCTGACCGAAATTCCGCTTGAAATGGATGATCCGGACCCGCTGATCTTCCTCCGCTAAATGATTTAGGATCTCGTGGGAACCGTCGGTGCTCCCATCATTAATAAAGATCATTTCCCAAGTGGCACCGAGTTGGATCAGGACTTTACGGGCTCCCTGGCAAAGGTCGACGAGGGTTTCCGCTTCATTGAACACTGGCACAACAATCGATATGTCGGTACCCCGTTCCGAACCTGTCACTTGATTTTTAAAAAACTCCGCCATTATCCTCCGATCCTCCGGAAGGCGCTAAAACGGAATTTTTTCCGCAGAATCTAGCGAGGCCGCGCCTCAGACCAGCGAAGGGTATCCGGCAGTTTGATAGCGCTGGGCGTGGCGCAGCGGGGTTCAGCGGCCTCGCTAATGGCGGGACCGAAATTCTGATCAGGTGCAAATGCCTTGGCGTGATTAGCATACTGCGCTTTTTTTAGCGGCGCGTGCGTCCAAATGTACCTCCAATTAAAATCAAAAAGGTCCAGGAGCCAGGTCCCGCCTTGAGAATCCTTGAAAGGCAAAACCACCGCCAGGCCAACGCATAGACGCCGGAAAAAATTTGACTTGTCTACAACACGTTTTGCCTTTCAAGGATTCTAGCGTCAACCTCTGATCGCGATCGCAGTTGTTGTCAACTCGAACCGTTCAGGTGAACGGTGCGAGGTTCGGAGTTTGGAGTTCGGGGTTCCGGGTTCAGGGTTCCGGGTTCAGGGTTCGAAGAAAGCAAAGCAGGCCGCTTCGTCTGCCGCACTTCGCATCCCGCATCCCGCACCCCGCACCCGGAACTCCGAACTCCAAACCCCGAACTGCATCGCCTTCACCCGCCCGGTAGTCGCCAAGTGAGACCTGGGAATCGAGAGAAGTCGCGGTCTGTCGTGATCCAGGTGCAGCGATGTTCCATGGCATGCGCTGCAAGAAAGGCGTCCTGCACGAGATTGCCTTTTGAACCTGTCTGCTCGCAAAGAACCAGTGTTCTGGTGAGCACGCGCTCGGTGGTGGGAAGCATCTCGAACCCTGGGGTTGCTTGCAAGGCGCGAGCAAAATTGATCACTGTTCCTGGCAGCGAAGGGTGAACGAAAATACGCGGGTTCGTAGCGATCCTGATCAGACCCACCAGAACAGGCGGGAAAAGAGCTACTGGCTGTCTCTCGGCTCTAACTGACTCCAGCCAAGCATACACCGACTGGTGCTCCGGCAGATCGCTGCGCATAGCATACACCAGCACGTTAACATCGAGTGCGATCATCGAAGTTTGTGCGGGTCCATCGTCTGATCCAACAGGTCGAGCAGCTCGGCGGTGTTATCGAGGTCTATGCCGGGTCGCAACCCACCCTGCTTTGTGCACACCGGCAGCGGGATGACCTGTTCAGTGGATCTCGCGATATCGGAGCTGATTTTTAGCCGGACGGCCTCTTCGATGAACTTGGTCAATGGAATGCCGAGCCGCGCTGCGGCCTGCTTGGCTTGCCGGTGGATTTCGTCATCGAGCAGCAGCGTGGTCTTCATACAGAAATCTGTAAAGAATGAAACAGAATTCTGTCAAGAACGGGCAACGTTTATCGTTCAACGCTAGGCGTTCACCGTTCATCGTTCAACGTTCACGGTTCGGGGTTTGGAGTTCTGAATTCTGTCTTCTGAGTTCGGCATCTGTGTAATCTGTCAAAATCTGTGGCATCCGAGCTGCGGGCGAACGAGGTGCTTTGCGAGTCTGCAGACGAGCTCTCGACCAGATCTCGTGGCACGGAAAGTCATAAATAAACGGCTGACCCAAATTCTTCTTCACGCTACGCAAGCCAGAATGAGGAAGGCATCCAGAACCAGTCGAGGCTCTCCCCGAATAGCCCAATGCTGCGCTACCAATTATCTGGAAAACCGTGGATGGATCTGCTCCTAACCGATTGCTTGCCTTCCTTTAGATGACCTTTGCGAGATTGCTGGTGCGGCCGAATAGACCATTCACCCAGGTCCAGATCTTAGCCAATCTGGCCCCTTACGAACTCGCAGCCTTGCGGGAACGACGTCCGCGAAGCTTAGATTTTCTGTTAGGATTGGGTTACTCTGAAGTTAGTTTGTGCGTCAATATCAACCAACCCGAAATGACCCTTCCGTTTAATTGGATCATTTGCCTCGGGGACTACAGCAAATCTTCCAACCGGCGGAGGGTGACAGAGAGTTTCATAGAATTCATCGGGAATCGTATTCAGATTGCTGTCCCAGGACTGTGCTCGCTGAGTAACAATGTTATCCAACCCAAAGTCCACTGTGTATTCACCGGGTGCTAAGCGACACACAAAGGAAAACTCGCACCGTAATGAAGATCTCGGTTGCAAACAAATTCTCGTTCCCAACCCGATCTGGTACAGATGTTTCGCGTGTATCAATTGACCGGTCTTGTCGCGAATCGCAAATCCGACGCTAGCCTCGCAGGCGGCGACTCTGCTTTCAAATTCGACGAATAACCTGATCTTCCGGCCTGGAAAGAAATGATCTGTGATTTTGCCCAACTCGTCGGTGCAACTCCACCGAGTCATTTTCGCCGCAGCGGCGGCGTCGACATTCGAGTCCGCGGGCTCAAACCAGCGTTCCGGCTCTTGTAGCTCGCTCCCTTCAGCAGGGCTTTGCTCCAGCGGGTCGCTCGCGCGCGCGGTAAAACCAACATCGCGCCGAGCTGCGACGGCGAGGTGATACTCCCGGATCGCGTCGCGACTATTGCCTTCGAAATGTTTCCTTCCTTCCACCAAAACAACACCGCGATCACAGAACTGTTGGATGGCACCGGGATCGTGGCTGACGATCAAAAAAGAACAACCGCGTTCCTTGAGCTGGCGCATGTAAGCGAAGCACTTCTGCTGAAAAAAGATGTCCCCGACGGCGAGCGCCTCATCAACGATAAGCAATTCCGGATCTAGTTGGACCTGAACAGCAAACGCCAATCGAACCGTCATGCCGCTGGAATACGTTTTGACCGGCTGATCGATGAACTGATGGACCTCAGCAAAATCCAGGATCTTTTCGAACTTGGCGTCGATCTCCTCTTTCGCGAGGCCCAGTACTGTTCCGTTGAGATAAACGTTTTCACGTCCCGTGAATTCGGGGTTAAATCCACTCCCCAATTCGAGCAGGGCTGATATCCTCTGGCAGCGCCGGTTCACCGTTCCGGAAGTCGGTTGCAGTATGCCGCAAACAATCTGGAGCAGCGTGCTCTTGCCGCTCCCATTGCGTCCGAGGACAGCGACGCTCTCGCCCCGGCGAAGCTCTAAGGAAACATCATGGAGCGCATAAAAGTCGCGTCCCAATTTGGCTTTTCGCCGCTGTGCAAACTCCGCGAGCCGGGTTGGTGCCCACGGAGGCACTTGACTCCACAAGCCGTAGATAAGTCTGGCGCGGGGCGATTCCCAGAGGTGGTACACCTTCGAGACATTCCGAACATCGAGCAAGTGCATCAAAGGATCGCTCATGGACCGAATGTCAGCCCCCTTTTTGGCGCTTGGTCCATATTCAAACGACATCTGCGAAGGCGGCTTTCGCGCGATTAAACACAAAATAGCCGACGATCGCTACGACCAAGGCTCCGGCCAGAAGCACAAAATAGGTGCGCCAATAGGGCGTTTGTCCCCAGATGATCGCCGAACGAGCGTTCTCGATTAAGTGAACCATCGGGTTAAGGTCCACGATAAAACGCCATTTCTCGGGTACTGCGCTGCGGGGAAAGAAAATAGCGCTCGTAAACATTAGAATCGTGATTGCAGCTGTTAAAAGAGCTTGCACATCGCGGAAGAAAACCCCGATTACCGCTAATATCCAGCTTACACCGCAAGTCAGGAGTGTCAGAGGGATGAGAAAGATAAACAGATACAATATGGTGAACGGTATTTCGTGATGCGCGATTGCCAAGCCGATAGCCAAGGGCAAAAAAGCAATCAGACAATGAAACAGGCCACTGCCGGTTGCCACCACGGGCAAAATCTGAAGGGGAAACACCACTTTCTTCACAAAGTTCGGATATTGCAAAATGAGGGTTGGACTGCGGACCACGACCTCGGCGAAAAAATTGAACAGATTTAGTCCGCAAAAGAGGGCAAGCCCGAACTCAAACGTATTCTCGTTGGCGCGGCCGAAGCTGGCTTTGAAAACGAAACCGAAAACAAACAAGTAAACAGTCAGCATGATCAACGGCGAGAGAAAGGACCAAAACAGGCCGAAAAAAGTTCCTTGGTAGCGCACAAAAATATCGCGCTGCAAAAACTGCCAGATCAGATGCCGATTCCTCACCAGGTCGAGAACTATCCTGACAGGCAGGCTCCGCGCGCCTGCAAGGAGAAGTTCTTTCGACAAAGCCGAAGCGGTCATAAGATGCGAAAGCTTGGTCAAATGCCGGTTCTTGCCAAGCGAAATCTCAGCACAAAGAGAAAGGACGAATCTTTAATCAAACGGAGGCGGCATACGCCAGCAGTGTCGCATTTGCGCAATGCGTGATCGGCGGCTTGGCAGGCCGGCGTCCGCCGTTTGCTGTTTGAGGTTCGAAGTTCGGAGTCCAGCTGGCGTCCGTAGCCATTTGCACTTGCAGTCGCGAATTGACCATTCTAGCACTGGCGGGTGGCAAACTACCGGGAGGCGTACGATATTTTCGTCGAGCCTAGTTTGACGCCGGTACAAATCACCTGTACCAAAGAAGTCCGATGAAGTTTTGGATCTGTCTATGTAGCCGGCCACGGGGGTTTGGTAGGGAGTGCGTTGCTTCGCAACCTTCAGAAGCACGGCTACCGAAATCTCATCGTTCGGACAGACAATGGATTGGATCAGCGCAACACCGAGATCGTTCGGGAGTCTTTTGCAACAAAGAGACCCGATACCCTTGTTATGTCAGCAGCTCGAGTCGGTGGCATCAAGGCCAATAACGATTTTCCGGTCGAATTTCTCCTCGAGAATTTGCTATGCGAATTGGTATTATGATTTTGAAGGATGATCCTCAAATCGGTGGGGGTATTACTTACGTTCAAGAAATTCTTGAAGGGCTAAATCGCCAACTAACAAAGACGGAACACCGTTTTTACTTGATCGGGCTCGAACGGCAAAAGCCGGCGCATTTGGCTCATATTAATCTGCCCTGGCTAGGCTTGTACCAAGCCGAGATGTTGCCGCGGCCGCCGGCGAGCGATTTTGAGTATTATCCGGACGTTGCCAAAGCAAATCTCGACTTGCTCTGTTACCTGCATCCGTGGATGGGCCAGATCCGGGATATTCCTTATATTTCGACCGTATGGGATCTGGCCCATCGCGCCTATCCCTTCTTCCCGGAAGTAAGTCTATATGGTGAGTTCGGTAGACGGGAAGATATGTTCCGGCGTTATTTGCAGCGCGCGACCTACATCATCACTCCCAACGAGGCCGGCAAAAAAGAAATAATTGCATTCTACCAGGTGGCGGAAGATCGGGTGCGTGTCATCCATCATCCAACGCCGACATTTGCGCTGGAAGGGAAACCACACCCTGATCCACAAGGATTTTTGAGTCGGTCAGGGATAGATCGCGATTTTCTCCTTTATCCGTCCCAACTTTGGCCACACAAGAACCATGTTTTGCTCTTGTTGATGCTGGATATGCTGAGGAAAGACCATGGCGAAAATCTGCAGTTAGTTCTCACTGGTTCGGATCGAGGTAATTTTTCGTTCCTTACACACAAGATCGCGCAATTGGGTTTGCAAAAGCAGGTGGTGCTCGCCGGATTTGTCAGTCAACCGGACCTGGTTGCCCTATACCAAAAGGCTGTTGCGGTAGTGTACCCTAGCTTCTTCGGTCCGGAAAATTTCCCTCCAATGGAAGCCTTCGCTTTAGGATGTCCTGTCATTGCTGCGCAAATTCCCGGTGCCAAAGAGCAAATGGGAGATGCCGCAATTTTGCTGGATCCGACTAATCCGGCATTGTGGAGCCAAGCGGTCATGCTGCTCCGCCAAGACGCAGGGTTGCGCCAATCTCTGATCGCCAAAGGAAAAAAACGGGCCTTCAGTTTTACACCTGACGATTGCGCGCGGGAAATGTTTAACCTGTTTGACGAGTTTGCGCTTTATCGCCGGACTTGGCCAACTTCGGAAGATGAGTTGGATGAATGAGCGACGAAGCCGCTTCACGCAACCGGCGCTGCTCCCAACGCGACCTTGAGATCCTTACATCTCGTCGGTCTTGACCCATCCCCGCTAAATCTCAATTTTTCTTGCTTTGTGGCGGAACTGCGTTCTCTTGGTTTCCTTCACATATGGTGGATGTGGGGATCGGGCACGTGGATCAAAACTAATGAGCGTTGAAACCGTCGAATTTAATGGCGTGAAATTCGCAGAGATCATCTGGGCCGACACACGAGTATCCCAAACGACTTTCTTTTCTCCCCCCGAATCCTCGTTTCAATTTGGTTTGCTCGCACATGTGGCTGGCTTTGTCGAGGCACCTCATTTTCATCGCGAGATCAAGAGGGAAATCAATGATTTGCAGCAGATGTTCGTGGTTCAACGAGGAGTTGTCGCGGTACAACTTTACTCAGATGACAGGAAGCTGCTGAAAGAAGTCGTATTAAAGGCAGGCGATGGCATTGTCCTGATTCACGGGATCCATGCGATCAAGGTTCTGGAAGATATGCAATGTATTAGTGTGAAGCAGGGGCCCTTTCTCGGAACGGAGAAAGACAAAATATTTGTTTAAGGTGACCACCGTACCATGATACCGGTTTATGAGCCATGGGTCGGGAAGGAGGAAGCTGAAGCGGTCAAGCAGGCGGTTTTGAACGGAGAACTTTCCGGTCTTTTCGGCAAATCACTTCCTGCGTTTGAAGCGGAGTTCGCACGGCTGACCGGTTGTCATCACGGAATTGCCGTCACCAGCGGAACAACCGCCTTGCATTTGGCCGTTGCCGCTTGTCATTTTCCGCCCGGTTCAGAGATCTTGTTGAGCGCGTCCACCAACATCGCAACGGCCCTGGCCATCGTTCACAACAATTTGATCCCGGTGCCAATCGACTCAGAGCCACAATCTTGGAATCTCAACCCGGACTTAATCGAGGGCTCAATTACTCCGAAAACGAGAGCGATCATGCCCGTGCATCTCTTTGGTCATCCCGCCCGAATAGATAAGATCCGCGACATCGCAGAGAAGTATAAACTGGTGGTGATCGAGGATTGTGCTGAAGCCCACGGAGCAACCTGGCGAGGGAAAATGGTGGGCTCGTGGGGAGACATGGGATGCTTTAGTTTTCTTGCTAACAAGATCCTGACTACAGGCGAAGGCGGCATGATCGTTACGAACAACGACTCTCTGGCGGAGGAAATGCGTCTGCTCCGGAATATGGCTTTCAAGCAACCGCGGTTTGTTCATGACGAGGCAGGCTACAACTTTCGGATGACGGGATTCCAGGCCGCGATGGGGCTAGTACAGCTCTCCCGGTTTGACGAAGTTCTGCAAAGAAAGCGGCAGATCGCCGATTGGTATCGCGAGAACTTAGAAAGAGTCTCCAGCATTACCCTATTTTCCAGCTGTCAGGAAGGCCGGCATGTCTATTGGGTTTACGGAATTTTGCTCGATCCTGGTCTGGATCGCGATTCAGTGATGACATGCCTCAAGACAGCCGGGGTGGAGACACGAAATTTTTTCTACCCGATAAACTTGCAGCCCTGCTTTCAGAACATTCCGCAATGCAGTTCCGTTCCATGCCCGGTGGCAGAAGACCTCTGGAACCGCGGATTTTATCTGCCCTCTGGACCCAACCTCAGCGAGGCCCAAATTAAAGAAGTCTCCAGCCTCCTAACAAAAGCGCTGCAGGCTGTCGCTAATCCATGACCTATTCAGGGAAACATGCGGAGTGCTACGACCTGTTTTATCAGGATAAGCCTTATCGTGAAGAAGCGCAGTATGTGGCGGCGCTGATCAGAGCTCGGTTTTCCGCTGCCAAAACCGTTCTTGATCTTGGCTGCGGAACCGGTTTGCGATGCCTGGAGTTAGCCCGACAGGGTTACAAGGTATCCGGCGTTGATCAAAGCGCGTCGATGCTAAACGCGGCCTGCCGCCACATGGCGATAGCACGCGATATTTCGCCTGCGGCACTCGACTTTCAGGTAGGAGACATTACTACGTTTCTGGCTTCGTCGAAGTACGACGCGGTCATTGCCTTGTTTCACGTGTTCTCCTATCTCACGACAGAAGTAGCACTGAAAAAGGCCATCGATTGCTCCTTTGCTAACCTGAATCCGGGCGGGGTGTTCCTTTTCGATTACTGGCACGGACCTGGGGTAATGAAAGAACCTCCTGCAGTTCGTACAAAAATCGTCGAGACCGCGAACCTCAAGGCAACGAGGACCGCGATTCCCCAATATCTGCCAGACCAACGTCTGGTGAAGTTGACCGTCTCTCTGCAAGTGACGGACAAGGAAAATGGCGTAAGTCACGACAGTGAGGAATCATACAGCTTGCGGTATTGGTTCCCCGAAGAGTTGCAAGAAGCAGTAAAGAACGCCGGTTTCAAACAAATTCAACAGTATGCCTGGATGACGCAATCAAGTCCCGGGCCAGAAGTATGGCAGGCATGTACCATCGCACTTAGACCCTTCGTAGGTGAGGGTTCTTGTAGTCTCGGGACCCGTCACACTGCAGGTTCACAAGGGAATTCTTCCGCGGATACATAAATCAAAAGTCGGAGGCAATTCGCAAGAAACTTAGCGCGCGTGTCCCATTCCTCTCACTTCTTTTCTAACCGATAGTTCGAATTGCTACCCGCCACGTCGCTAACCGTTAGTCTAACCAGTTAGACGCGCGCACTTCGTTTACAATCGATAAACCTCGTTTTCTGAGCTCGCTCGCGCCATTTTTTCCCCGGTGCATCGGCATTTTGCCCGCTCCTCAAACACGGTGCCTATATACGCGACTCGACTAAGAAAACGCAAGGATTTCCTCAGCATAAATCAATGACTAAAATTGCCATCTGAGATCACGATGCTGTAGAGTAAGACCTCGTGGGCGCTAAAAGCCCAGAAACGGGCTCGAGAAATCCCTAAACGCACAAATTCGGCTAACAATAGGCGCTAAACTTCCATGCCTTTAGCTTCAGGAACACCACCCCATTTACGTTGAAGACCATGCTCGCGCTAACCAAAGACGGAAGTGGACGAACGTGCACATCACTTCAACAGACTCGCTGCCAGCCTCAAGTGCAAATCTTCCTACAGATAAATCCCTTAAACGCTACTATAGCACCGGGAAGGCTGTAGTCATCGAGCGCTGGGAACTCGCTAATGATCTTATAGTTTGAGTCCGAAAGCCACTCTAGAAACTTGGTTTCACTCAAGAACCACGCTGGAAACCTAGCATCGTAGATCCAGCCGGGGACATGTTGAATTGTTAGCCGGTCCGAATCTGCGATAATGAATGCTGTTCGATCTAGGAATAGATATAGGTTTTTGAGTCGATGGAGCTGTCGCAAAGTACTCCACGGATTCTGAAGGTATTGGAGAACCCCTGACAGGATAATTACGTTGGGTGGGTAGGTCTGAGCACATTCTTCTATGGTCTCGAAAAAGTGCAATTCCTTTGAGGCGACATGCGTTCGGCCCGCCGCAACAAAGTGCGGCTGCTCTACAATTGACCAATTCAGATCGGAAACCGGCTTGACGAAATCACGGCTGTCAAAGTAGCTGGAACCCAAGGAACCACCGTAGTCCAAAACATGTAGTCGGTTCCCGTTATCCAGAGCTGCGCTGAGCAGAGTGGCAATTAAAGGAAAGTTGTAGGGAATCTTCTCCAGAATAACGCCGTCCCGTTGTGCTACCGCTTTCCCGGTTTTCACCGCGAGAGTGGCGGAAAGCACTTTTTCGAGGATGTGTTTTTGATCATAGCCGATGGCTAGGTTGGCAGCCTCGCGCCAACTTGCGTAGTCACCGGAAAAATGGAGTTCGTCATTCATGATCTGCAGAAAAGAGCAACGCTAAGTATTCAGGTACTATTCAGTTGGTTCTCGAATTGCATCAACTTCCAGCTCGAAAACAAGAACAGAAATTCTGGGAAGATTTTCTAAAATACTTGACGGAGCATTCAAACTTGATTTGATGCCGCCATGTCCTCTAACGACCGGACCGATGCCCTGTATTCGCTTCAGCGGCAGCTTAATGTCCTTGCCGAACAGGTTGAGCAGGCGAAAATCCTGGCCGCTCAACCGATGGTGCGCGAGTTCCGGAATCTGAAGAGCGCTATCGCGTTGGTCCAAGCTGAGTTCCGGGTGTTCTCTCAATTTGGAGACGACGGGATCATCCAATACATAATCAGCAGACTCGCTTTACCAGACGATGAGCGCAGTTTCATCGAATTTGGCGTTGAAAATTATAGAGAAGCCAACACACGTTTTCTGTTACTCAACGATAATTGGAGCGGTCTCGTGATGGATGCAAGTGAGGATTACGTCTCGAGCATCCGAAACGAGCAGATGTATTGGAAATATGATCTCACCGCCCTGGCGCGTTTCATTACGCGCGAAAATATCAATTCCATCATCAAGAATGCCGGTTTTGGACAGCGCATCGGAATTTTGAGCATCGATGTTGATGGCAACGACTACTGGATCTGGGAAGCCATCACGTCGGTCGATCCAGTTGCCGTGATTATGGAATACAATAGCATCTTCGGCAGCCGCGAAGCCGTGACTATCCCGTACCGAGCGGATTTTGTGAGGCAAAATGCTCACTACTCCGGTCTCTACTGGGGAACCTCGCTTCGGGCTCTTTGCCATCTTGCCGCTAGGAAACATTACATTTGGATCGGTTGCAATAACGCGGGAAATAACGCCTATTTTGTGCGTAATGAGTACGCTGATCTTTTTCATCACCCAGTGTTGCCGGAGGATTTCGTAGCCGCAAAATTCAGGGAGGGACGAGATGAGCTCGGCAATCTCAATTATATCGGACAAAAAAAAGGTTTCGCGCTCATTAGAGATTTGCCTGTTTGGGATGTCGTTAAAGAAGAAATGCGCGTGGTTAGCGACCTGTTAGTCTAAGACGTGGAGGTTGGCATCGTCTCTACAAATAATCAAGCCGCTTCAGCGCTGGCATCGAACTCTTCATAAAAGCTTCCAAAACAGCCTCGGGCATTTCGTCCCGGAAGGAGCCAACGATACCGCGACGCACGAAAGCCTTATCTTTTGGCCAGGCATCTTGCCAGCCTAGCTTCCTTTCTCTTTCGCTCATTGCGGCGAACGTCGAATTTTGAGCGATCCTTTCCAACATACTCCGATCGCGTTCTAGACCCGCGAACTGAGAGATTCTCTTTAGCTCGCCAACGATATCCTGCTTCAGACTTTCGTAGCGAATGATCATCATCTCGGCCCCATGAGGGTTGGCCAGCCAGGCTTCGATGTGTTCATGCCATCGACAGGGGAACAGTCCTTCACCGGTGGTAACGAGCTTAAGAAAATCCGGAGCCTCGCCAAGGGCAGCCAAAAAATGAAAATATGAGATAATAGCGTCGCGGCCATCCCGGACGAGGTAGATCACTCTTCGATATTCGGGTTGCGGCAAATGGTGTGTCTTGAAAAATGTGGGAGTTCCAAACCGCTTGTAGAACTTGGTGAGGTGGACGTCCGGAACCAGGCTTTGAACTAGAGGATCTGGCGCCAGCCGCGGGTTCAGGTCCAGCATCACGCCTGCTATCAAGTACTGCATCCAGGTGTTACCACTCCTTGGATAACCGGCAATAAAAATGTCGCCGGGACATGTTTCACTAATGGGCTGCAGTTTGGCCGTCGCCAGGATTTGCGTTTCGAGATCGCTGTCCATGTCCAAGTATTATTAGTACCGTCAGGCACTTTAACCAACAAGAACGGATGCCGGACCTTTCACTTTTTGTCAATGAGCTCTTAATTTTCCCTGCGGACTCTCCACGGTCAGCGCCTTGGCAATGCAGTTGCCCGGAAACGGGGTAGAGCGCCCTTGCACCAATGCTGCGCCTTTAGAAACAACTGATAGTCCTGGAAGAAAAAAATCTTGCCCCAGGACTGTTTCGGTGTGGCGGCGAGGTTGATCGCCATCCTCACGAAATCCTCGGAATCGACCCGGAAGATAATGATATTCCAATAGTACTCAAGGTCGCGCATCGCCTTGATCTTCTCGGAAGCGGAAACGACGGGCATTTGGTCTTTGTGTTGCTTGGTAGGGTCCTCACTCAAGAATTCGATTTGGAGTACAACCGGCCGAGCTGAGGCCAGACCTTTGGCCACTTCCAGATCGGTGTCACCGGTATCGATCTTCAATAGATCGATTTGCGGCGGCAGAATTCCAGAAGACACCAGGGAAGCGATCGTCGTCACTCCACCGTGCTCCCCCGGTATATCGTCTCGGGTTGCGCTCGGGTACATCGGTCCGGCGTTCTTCAGGCCGTTTTCTGCCAACTTCTCGCTGGCCCCAATCACGAAATCAAAGACTTCGACCCGGGGTAGTTCTACCGTTTCGGTCGTCAATTTTTCGAACGTCTCCGCTGTCGGTGCGAAGCAAAAAACTTGATAGCCAATCGCAGAGAGAGCCTTCGCGAACTCGCTGTCTTCAGCGCCGACATCTACCGCCACCCGGCTCGGGAGAAAATTATACAGAAATCCTGCCAAGTCGTAGTCGGGCTCCGTCTGGGAGAAACTCTCCGCCGGAAGCCAGGGCTCCACTCGGTTTGCGGACCAGGTCAAAAAAGACTTCAGTCGATCGAACCCCTCTGAAGACTGCCGGATTTGGCAAGACTGAGAGTCGACCCTTGATTCAATCTGGGCCAACCTGTTTGTGAGCTGATCCAATCTGTTTGTGAGAGAGTCGACCTTTGGTTCAAGCTGAGCCAACTTGTTTGTGATGACATCAAGCTTGAAACGCATGGCATCAATTCCCAGGCCGCGTTGCGCTATACGCGAGATCGCGTCTTTGATTCTTGTAAGCATCGGGGTTGCGGTTTGTTGTACGGTAGGCTCCTTCGGTTTGGAACCTGCGTTTGTCAAAGCAATCGTGAAGTCGCAAAGGCCATGCGGGACGCCGAGTCGACTGTGAAACGATTTTTACGTAAGACCCTTGAACGTGACATGGGACACGATTCATCAAAATCATGGACGCAACAAAAACCGGTATTTCGTTGGTCGGTTCTAGGCCCTTTTCCTGCGCCCCGCGATGAAATCCTCGGCCTCTTTTTGGTCTCGAAATATTCGGTGACTCGCTTTCCGATCTCGGACTCGGCCGCTGGAACCCTGAACGCGCCAGCATTTAGCATGTTTGTGGTAAGTTGGTGTAACGTGCCGATTTTACCTCAGCTTACCTCAAAAACCAGTCGGTAATGACCGATTCGGGCATTTTGTCCGGGATCTTAGAAGCCCTAAAGCGGGTTGAGGCTTGGTGCTGTTCATCCTATCCCCTGGACGACAAGGAATGGTTACCGCGCATGGATTCGAACCATGAACAACGCCCCCAAAGGGCGCTGATTGTCATCCATAAGGTGCTAGTATACAACATCTTGCGATTTTGCATATATTTGTAGCCACCGGAAATTCAGAATTTCGAAGAGTAAGCGAACCACCCCGGTTTGCACGGTCTGGAGGGGAGTTGCTTGCAGCTCCTCATACGTTGCAAGCGACGCGCATCCAGAAATTGCTTGTTCATCGGAAATCGATTTTTTCCAACATTAACGAGAGAACCCTTCCATCGGTAGAGTCATTATAATGCTTGGGCACAAACGCCGAGGAGGAAACGATTTGCAGGTGAATATTTTGGCCCCTTTTGTCGGCCACGGATATATTTACCGATTCGTTAGTCGCTTCGCAGAACTCTTTTGTCCAACGAGGTTCGCCGTTGATGTTGGCGATTACCTTCGTCTTGACCATTTTCGGTCGTGCATAGCGAAGCTCGAGCAGCATGCTGGACGCGTCTATTGGGATTTTGTGTTCCTCTTCAAAATTGGGGCCTATCCAGCCGTCAACAAAGCGTCCGGCGGGGCGAACAGGGACGGTGATTCGCCGGGACCGGAAACCCTTTAAACGAGGCATGAGGTGACTATGCACAAATGGAACGAACAAGCGATTCCAGCCTAGAGAGGGCGAGACGCAGAACGTTGCCAATGCTTGAGAGAAGGCAATGGCATAATTTCGGCTCTGGAAAGCCTCTTCCGCCTTGCGCGCATGAGGTCGGGCTCGTTCGAACGCGTGTGGATTATGGAGCCAAAGAGAGGTCAAGCAACGCCACCACAACGGTTTCCACCATGGGCCCCAGTTTTTGCGACTCACTTTGATGGACATGTCCAGTACTTCCTGTTCAGTCCGCGAGAAGGTTTTGGAAGCAGAGTGAATGCGAAAGGTTGACCAGAGTTCGTCGACCTTATGAAAACGGTAGTAGCGACCAAATCGACAGAATAGGTCGTAATCGAGTACGTGGCGTTGCGTCTCATCCAAGGGTCCACACTTTTCCCAGACGCTGCGGTGCCAGAAGACCGACGGCTGAGGGATTGTGTTAATCCCGCTTCGCCAGATCGCGAGTTGGTGAAAGTGGTCAATGAATTCGCATGGATGCTCCATCCCGATATACGGGGCGCCCTCGCCGGTGAAAAGGCAGCGACCCATGACAACTAGTCGGTGACGATTTGGATCCAGCTCTTTCGCAGCACTGCGCAAGCATCCCGGGAACAGCGTGTCGTCTGCGTTCAGAAAGGACATAATTTCGCCCTGGGTTTTCTGAAACCCAAGATTAATACCGTGGGCCTGGCCTTTATCTTTCTCGATAAACAATTGAAAGACCCCCGGAAACCGGCGTTCAAAATCTCTGGCAACTTCGACGGAATTGTCAACTGACCCGGCATCCTGAATAACGACCTGTAGATTCGGATATTTCTGAGCAACTAAACTTTCGAGTGTTTCATTTAGAAACTGGCCCTGGTTTAATGAGGGAACTACAATCGAGATCGTTGGAAGGCCACATTTCATTTCATGTTCAATCCGCGGTCGCGTCGCCTAACGGAATCTGAGATCTCGAATTCTCAACGAAAGTCGCCGATGGTCGTTTTCATCCGTGTATTCGCTTGGTGTAAAAGAAGAAGAGCAGCGGATCTCAAGCGTCACGGTCGTTCCCTGATACTTTTTGACGCCTAGGTTGACGTCAAGGATTCCAGACCTCCTCCTGGTTAAAGTCCTGGCTTTCTTTCCGTCGATCACAAAAACGATCTTCGTTATGACCGGACGCGGGCGGAAAAACTGTAGTCGCAGAACGAGGGAGTTGGCCCGATCCGGAATTTGGATTTTCTCGGCGAAATTCGGTCCGATCCAAGCGTCGCCGTATCGTGGAGCAGTCTCCTCGGGACGGGCTTTCGGGCGGAGCAATAAGGCTTCGGCTATGGGGAATAAGCGATAGAGCAGATACTGCGCGGCAAGCCGATCCCAGGCAAGTTTCGGAGAATGCAGAAACGTTGCGGCAGCATGCATTAGCGTTCTCGGACCTGCCTTCCGCAGGAACGCGTCTTCGGCCAATCTCGCATGGTGTCGCGCCTTTTCGAATGTTCTCGGATTGTGGAGCCAAAACGACAGCTCGCACCTCCAGCGGAGTAGGGACCACCAGGGTCCCCAATGCTTTCGGCTGGTCGCGATTGAGAGATTCAAAAACTCTGTCTCGCTCAGAGAAAGCATCCCGAATTCAGAGTGAACACAATAGGTTGACCAAAGTTCGTCGATGCGATAGAAACGGTAGTACTTGCTAAATCGGATGAAAAGCTCGTAGTCCAGCAAAGCTTGTTCGTCCTCGTCGAATCCACCACATTTCTCCCAAACGACTCTGTGCCAGAACACGGATGGTTGCGGTATGGTATGCAGGCCGCGTTTCCAAATCGCAAGATGGTGAAAATGATCGATAAATTCGCAAGGGTGTTCGATTCCGGTATACCGCACGCCCGCTCCGGTAAAGACGGTTCGTCCCATGACGATGTAACGTTCTCTTTCGGGACAGATTTCTTCGGCGACACGTCTGAGACACCCCGGAAAAAGTGTATCGCCAGCATTAAGGAATCCGAGAATTTCACCGGTCACCTTTTCAAAGCCCAGGCAAAGCCGATGGCTCCTGCCCCGATCCTTTTCAACGCGAAGCTGAAACACATTCGGGAATTTCTGAGCGAAGTTCTGTGCGATCTGAATCGATTCATCGCGTGAGCCGGCGTCTTGAATGATGACTTCGAGAGGCCGACAATCTTGATTGGCCAGACTTTGCAACGTTTCTGCGAGGCATTCTCCTTGGTTGAAGGATGGAACGACAATGGAAATCTTCGGATTGGTCACTTATACGCTGCTCGCAATCAACTTCAGGAGAATCGTTCCTGGATGACTTTGTGATAAATGGATATTGTCTCGAGCGCAGGAATCCATGCGGAAAAAGCGGACCCTCGCCTCACGCCGTTCTTTGTCAACCGATCTCGCAAATTGTCGTCGGTGCAGATATTGACGAGAGCAGCGCCGATTTCTTCGGTATTGAGCGGGTCGAATAATAGTGCCGCATCGCCGGCGATCTCGGGCAGTGAAGTCGTTCCGGAACATGCGACCGGGCAGCCGCTCAGGATCGCTTCGGCTACGGGCATTCCGAAGCCTTCAAATAGGGATGGAAATACCAACGCCTCCGCAGCGCCGTACAGGGCACGAAGCTGAATTGGAGTCACGTAGCCAAGGTGGATGGCACGGGAATCGAGATTGAGCCTAGAAATGATACTTGGCAAATCGACTCCCTCCTTTAGGTACCCGCCCGTGAAGACCAATTTGATGTCGTGCGGTAGCTTGCTGCGAGACTCAGCGAACGCGATTAGTAGGCGCTCATGGTTTTTATGTGGCCAGTTGTGAGCCGGGAAAAATAAAAACGGCGCGCGGATCCCCAATTCCCTCAGAATGCCGGCCCTTTCTGCGTCTTGCAGCGGAATTCGGCAAGCCCGGCTCGGAGTAATCCAGACCACAGTCATTTTTTCGCGAGGCACACCGTAAAGTTTGTGAACTTCTTCCAATGTAAATCTGGAGATACAGATAATATGGTTCGCGCTTTCCACCGATCTCCGAAATAGTTGCTCTCGCAAATCGTACACTTCCTTCCTAAAAAAATTCGGATAGGTGAGATGCTGGAGGTCTGGCATTGTGACAACGGATGGGAATTGGTTGAATTCCGGGTAACTAAATCCCTGGAAAGAGTGCACTAGATCAAAATCGAGCTTATTGACAAACCGGAGAAATCTCATTTCACGGTTAAGGAAACGAGGCGCTCCAGATGCTTCCACAAGCGCATCAATCAGCTCAGACTTTCGGTCCCGGCGATGTAGTTCAAAAGAATCAGTGTAAAACAGCTTCCTCTTGAAACTGTCAGGGAACTTCCAGTCAAAGAGAGTGCTCCGAGGACCCAGGAACCGATATTCGTTCGTCGCATCAACTTTTGAGATTGACGACGCAAGCTCGTAAACCAGTTGCTCGATGCCCCCTGCCTGACCGATTCCCATCCACCGAAGGTCAAAGAGCACTCGAAACGGGCGCGTCCGTTTAACGGCTCTCGCAGTTTGAACCGCTCGATGGAATTGCCGGGCTGCGGTCTCGATAGTGTGGTATTTCTCTATGTACCGTCTGGCGTAGGATATCCGAGGGGTTATGTCCTCAGTTCCGGTTAGGATGCTAGATACCGTCGCGGCGAATTCACGCGGGTCATCGCGTATCCAGAGTTGGACTCCGTCTTTGGCGTTGATTCCTTCAATAGCCATCGTCGTCGAGACAACGGGAACTCCCATTGCCCATGCCTCAAGAATCTTTTGTCGGACTCCGCCGCCATACCGCATCGGCACAACGTAAACTGCGGCGCGTTCAAAATAGGGCCGGATATCAGGCACGTTCGGATACAGGCTGACCCCTTCAGTGGATTGAGCTGCTCTCTCAACCACCGGATCTGGGAACGCGCCGGCAACAACAAACCTCGCTCCTGGTACCTTACTCCGAACTAGTGGCCAGATCTCCCCAACGAAATAGTCGATAGCATCCACATTTGGTGGATGACTAAGGTGACCGGTGAAGAGGATCATGGGATTCTGCTGGGCGGTAGTTTCTTTTCGCAGGCGGAAATATTCTTGATCAATCGGGATTGGCGCCAGGTTTAAGGCCGCGGTCACACCTTCAATACGCTGAGCGATCGATAGATCTCGCTCCGACACGAAGGCGGCAGAGTCAACCGTTCGCAGGATCCTTTTCTCCTGCCAAAAGTACCTCCTCGAAAGGGCTCCCGCGCGAGAAGCATTCCCGCAAAATTCGATCCTCTTTCGCTCAACGTCGGTTCGAAGGTCGTGGAAGTAAACCAAGCGGGCCACGAAACGGGGTACGTATTCTAGCCATGGTTCGGTACCGCTCTGAAGTTGGACGCAAACGCTTGGTCTACCCTCGTTGAGCGAGCGAAGGAAGTGCGGAGCAAGCGTGCTCAGAACGAGAAGGTGATGAAAAGCGTCGTTTGGACGTTTGTTCAAACCGAGCAAGAGTGTCCACATCGCCACAAGAAGTCGTCTCGGAAACAGGCGAAGAATCCCGTGCAACTCCGCAGTATTGCTTGGCTCGTGCATGACTGGCTGGAGTGGGCAAGGATTGGGCCAAAAGCAGGTGTGTTGAACCGCCCTCTCCAGATTTGCTAGCCCCTCTTTCGGCAAGAAAGCATGGGCTTGGCCCACAACCGAGACGAATTCTTTCAACGCTAAGTATCGGACATTAAAAAAATCGTGCCCGTTCTTACCGGGGAAGTAAGGCAAATCAGTTCCGATGACAACAGATGACGGCTGACCGGGACCGCTCGTCAATAACTGTTCAGGGTCGCACCTCGTATTCACACTGGGACGGCAATCCGTACATTCACGTTACACGGCACGACGAAGCCAGAGGCTGCCGCCCGCTGATTCGCGATAATGGGAGATTTTGCGTAACTCTAAAGGGCGATGGGCCTCGAGGAAGGATGGCCAAAACAGAATCTCGAATGCCGAATTAAACGTGAGCATCGCCCGAATCAGATAGGCTTCGTTCCAGCATCTCCCCTCATAATACCAGCTCTCCGGATACTCAAAAGGCCAAAACATATCGTGTATATGAACGAGTACCCCCTGCGAGAGGCGCGGTAGAACGTTGAATAGCAAGTGGAGAACGTCGCTGCCGCACTTCCCGACGTGAGACGAATCGATAAATAGAACGTCAGATGCCGACAGAGGTGAAAACTCTCCGATTGCCAACGATTGTGCAGGCGCCTCGAGGACACGCATGCGACTCGCATCTTTCGATCGGAGAAGTTTTTTTAAGCGATCCGGATAAGGTTCTACGAAAACCAGCTCCGGAGAGTAGTCGAGAAACTGCTCGGTAGTATCTAGAATCAATGCGGACGAGTAACCTGAGCCGATCTCCATTATTCGTTTCGGCTGAAAACAGCGGATGAAGCTGTAGAGAGTAAATGCGTCAGGTTCGATGAAGAACTGGTTGTCGACGGTGTAGCGGCAATTTTCGTCGGGACGTCCTACTATTTGAGGATCGCAGTAGGGAAATTCCCCCGACAGGTTACGTATCCGTTCCAGAAGCGCTAGTTGACTCTCTGCGTGGAGATGGATCCCGGGAAGACTGGTCGGCGAGGTGTCGAAGAGCTCGATCCGCCGTTTTTCAAGCTCGAAAGGATCCGGAATGGGACTGTAAAAGTGACCCGGAGGTGCGAACTCGAGAAACTTGCTGAGTGGAATTCTCACGTTTTATATGCCCTTAGTTCTTGCCCGCAATGAACTTTGATGACCCTCCGGGCAGTTTGTAAATCGGCAAGATGACCTGCATAGAAACGGACCTAAAGAATAGAACTCTCTTCGTATCCTCCCTTGGCTTTGCATGGTAAAAGTGTAGAAAGCAGCGTTTTGTCGGAGTTGGCAACCGAAAAGTCTTCCCGGATCAAGAGGCATTTGAATCTGGTCTGAGGGGACGTGAGTATCTTTCCCTATCTGATGACATCCTTGCAGCAAACGAAGAAGGCATTAGTTACCGGAGTGTCTGGCCAGGATGGAGCCTACCTGGCAAAGTATCTTCTCGCGAAGGGTTACACAGTCTGCGGCACGTCCCGCGACGCGCAGATGAGCTCATTTCGTAACCTTGAATTCCTAGGCATTAAGGAACGCGTCCAACTGGAATCGGTCGCGTTAAATGATTTCCGGAGCGTGCTCCATGTGATGTTCAAATTTGAGCCGGACGAGGTCTATAATCTAGCGGGACAAAGTTCGGTTGCGTTGTCCTTTCAACAGCCGATGGAAACGCAGGAAAGCGTGTATCTTGGAACATTGAATCTTCTCGAAGCCATCAGATTTTCTGGTAGACGGATCAGGTTATACAGCGCTTCTTCAAGTGAATGTTTCGGAGATCTCGGCGGTGCAGCGGCAACGGAGGACACTCCATTCCGTCCCAGGAGCCCGTATGCTGTGGCAAAAGCGGCAGCGTTTTGGCAGGTTGCGAACTATCGGGAAGCCTACGGCATTTTCGCGTGTTCAGGACTTCTTTTCAATCATGAGTCCCCTCTGCGACCTGAACGCTTCGTCACGAAGAAAATTGTCCGGGCTGCTGTACAAATTGCCAGTGGAGCGCAAAAAAAGTTAGTCTTAGGGAATACCGGGATCCAGCGGGATTGGGGATGGGCGCCCGAGTACATCGAAGCCATGTACGCAATGCTCCAGCGTGATCAACCCGAAGATTTCGTGATTGCGACCGGCAAAAGCAGGAGTCTTGAGGACTTTATTGCCGCGGCGTTTCACTATGTCGGGCTTAACTGGAAGGAGCACGTGACGATTGACAAAGGGCTTTTTAGACCGACTGAGATAATGATTGGGCGCGGGGATGCGTCAAAAGCCGAACGCATTCTAGGTTGGCGCCCAAGATACCATATGGACGATGTCGTCAGGTTGATGGTAGACGCTTGCAGAGTCGAACAGGCTGAGAAATGATTACCTGCTTGCCAAAGCCTTAGACTCATCGGAGCGTTTGCAGAATAGCAACCAATCTCAACCAGAAATCGCAGTAGAGTACAGGAACCGCTAGGGTGAGCCTCGCGGTGGGCCAAAGAATTATGGCAGTACCTTATGTGCACTGACCACAATCCTTCGCATCAGAAGTTTATTGCATGTCCTCGATCAGGCCTGTTTTGTGCGAGACAACCGACCCATTTCCGGAGCGCGCTACCTCGCCAGGGAAGCGTCTTTCTTATCGGACTCACCCTCGCGATCGCGCTTTTGAGCAACCTATGGTCCGCTGGGGCGCAAGGTGCACCGGACGAAAGTGTGGCCACGAATCTTCCGAACGTGCGGGCCTTCGCTAAGCCTCCTATAAGCTTCGATCCGCGTACAATGCCGGACGAATCACTCCGGCGATTTGGGTTTCCTCCGCGTCCAGATGCGGCGAGATTCCCGGAGGCCTACGCTGCTTGGGCGAAGGGAGTGACGGCGCCGCAGAGGCGGATTCAACCGCAGCTAAGGCAGACGAATAAATTCCATGGACCAGCCCGTCTTCGGGGGTCGAGTCGCGCTCCGCAGCCGAACACGAACAGCATTTTGGTCGAAAGCACTAACTGGAGCGGGTACAGCATCTATGCCAGCACAGACCCTTTCAGGGCGTCCTATCTCTACGCTTACTATATCGTCCCGGTCGCACAGCAAGCCTTCGGCGCTTGCACAGGGTCATGGGATTACTCGGCGCAATGGGTCGGCATCGATGGCTTTGTATCAAATGATGTGCTCCAGGCCGGGACCGAGGCCGATGCCTATTGTTCCGGTGGCAATAAGTCGCAGTACTACGGAGCTTGGATCGAATGGTTTCCGCTTCCAGAGACTCAAATATCCAATTTTATAGTCGAGGCCGGCGACGTGATGTACGTGGAGGTTTGGAACACCAGCGCGACGCAGGGGAACGCCTACATGGTCGATTTCACCAGGGGCGAATCAGTTGCTCTCACTTTCAACGCACCATCCGGCACCGCTCTGGTCGGAGACAGCGTGGAGTGGATTGTGGAACGGCCGGAGGTAGGCAATTCTCTAGCGACTCTGACGAACTATGTGGCCTGCCCCTTCGAATATTGCTTTGCCGGCAACGCGACCACTGGTTATTCCCCAGGCGCGAGCCCTTCCGGTACGGTATATGCCCTGGAAATGGTGGATAACAATGGCAACGACATATCGTATCCTTACCTGCTTGGGCCGACAGCCCTGTGGTTCCGAGATTGGCCACCAGCCTACTAGCCTGCATCGCTCACAAATCGTTAGAGATTTTTGAGCGATGCAGGCTAAGCAGAACGAATGCTGATTAAGAGACTCATCGTCTTATTGTTCTCGGCGTCGATACTTACCATCTTCGGTTGCCCGGGGATAGCCGCTGATGTACTGACCTATCACTACGACAATGCACGCACGGGCTGGAATCCGAACGAGGCCGTACTGACGCCGGCCAACGTCAACACGACTTCCTTCGGACTCTTATTCAATCTCCAGGTCGACGGTAAAGTGGACGCCCAGCCGTTGTATGTCTCTAGCACGCCGGTGACCAATTCCGCGGGTCTCCATAACATCGTCATCGTCGCCACTGAAAACGATAGCGTTTACGCGTTCGACGCGGACGCAGGCACTCTCTACTGGCAAACATCTCTGGTTCCATCTGGAGAGGCCCCTTCGGACGACCGAGGCTGCGACCAGGTGACCCCCGAAATCGGTGTTACGGCCACACCGGTCGTTGACCGGAGCGACGGAATCAACGGCGCGAACGGGACGATTTACGTCGTGGCCATGAGCAAATCGGCAGGCGCAGGCACCTATCATCAACGTTTGCATGCGCTTAACCTTGTTACTGGTCAGGAGTTGGTCGGTAGTCCCGTTGAGGTCCAGGCCACCTATCCGGGGACAGGGCCGAATAGCCGCAACGGTAGTGTGATCTTTGATCCCGGCGCTTACAAGGAGAGGTCCGCCCTGCTGTTACTCAACGGGATTATATACACAACGTGGGCCTCTCACTGTGACATTGCCCCTTACACTTCGTGGATCATTGGATACGATGAAAAGACTCTTTCACAGAGGACGGCCTTGAATTTTGATCCGAACGGAGCGCCCAGTTCAACTTTTTTAACCGACGGTTCCGGGAATGCCTTCTGGAACAGTGGCGCCGGACCGGCTGCAGATGGAAATGGCAATATTTACGATCTCACAGGGAATGGTCCGTTTGAAACCAATCTGCTTAACGGGTTTCCCAGCAACGGCGACTATGGCGATACGTTTTTGAAGTTATCGACCCAAGGCGGTCTGGCGGTCAGCGATTACTTCACACCCTTCGATCAGGCTAATGACGCAGCCAACGATACCGATCTCGGATCCGGCGGGGCTGTGGTGCTCCCGGACATGCTGGACGCAAGCAATAACATCCGCCACTTGGCGATCGGTGCCGGGAAAGACGGCAATATTTACCTCGTGGACCGCGATAACATGGGAAGGTTTGTGCCCGGAGCAACCAGTAACAGCTACATTTACCAGGAGCTGTCACAGGGGCTTCGTGGTGGCGAATGGGCTACAGCCGCCTATTTTAATGGCGCAGTTTACTACGGCCCGGTCGGAGGGGCCTTACGGCGCTTTACATTCACGCAAGCACGCCTGGATCCGGTCCCGGCCGCAATGACTTCTACTGTTTTTGGGTATCCGGGTGTTACACCTAGCGTTTCATCCTCTGGCAACGGCGCAGGAATCGTCTGGGCCTACGAGAATCCAAGTTCGGGAAGTAACCAGGCCGTCCTACACGCCTATGATGCGGCGAACCTTACGGAACTCTACAATAGCAATCAAAATCCGATCCGCGATCAGTTCGGACCAGCCAACAAGTTCATCACACCGACGATCTGCAACGGCAAAGTTTTTGTCGGTACGACAAATTCTGTGGGCGTCTTCGGGCAACTGAAACCAATCGTGGCCAAAGATTTCAATGGTGACGGTTGGGCTGACTTGCTCTGGCAAAACACTGCAAACGGTGACCTGATCGTTTGGCTAATGAAAAACGGTGCGTACAACGGGTTTATCGAAATTCCGGGCGCCCGTCCGCCCTGGCGTTGCGCCGGAGCGGGTGACTTTGACGGCGACGGCAAAGCGGACCTTGTCTGGGAAAATACTGTATCGGGCGATCGCGAGATTTGGATCTTAAAGGATGCCGCCTTCAGTTACGGTATCTACCTTGGGCGTGTTCCCGTGGAATGGCGGATTGCGGGTGTTGGTGATTTTGACGGGGATGGTCAAGCTGATCTTCTTTGGGAGGACACTGTCACCGGCGAGCATGTTATCTGGATCATGAAAAACGGCATGCTTACTTCGAGCCTTGATCTTGGTGTTGTTCCCTTATCATGGCACGTAGTCGGGGCTGCAGACTTCACCGGCGACGGTCAGGCTGACCTCATCTGGGAGAATACCGTCTCCGGAGCGCGCATTATCTGGATTCTAAAAAGCGGGGTCTTGGTCTCGAGTATCGTTCTTCCCGCTGTCTCGACGCAGTGGCATATCGCCGGTGCAGCAGATTTTACCGGCGACGGCCAGGCCGACATCGTCTGGGAAAACTCGAACGGTGAGCGAGTCATTTGGATCATGAAAAACGGCACGTATTCCGGGTTCATAAATTTAGGTACCGTTTCTCCGGCATGGGAAATTATTGAGCGCTGAGTTTGCAGCGAGGCCGCTGAGCCCCGCTGCGCCACGCCTAGCGCTATCAAACTGCCGGATACCCCTCGCTGGTCTGAGGCGCGGCGTCGCTAGGAGATAATTTCCTGCTTGCCAAAGCCTTAAACTCGTCCGAGCCTTTTGGCCCTAAAGAATGGAAATCAACGCTAAACACGAATCCGAGGAGAGTACGAGCACAGCCATGGAACCTCATGAATTGATCGCGTCCCGGAAAGACTGGTTCCACTCTATAGATTTCGGCGATGGGTTGATTTCCCCGGGGATTGTTCCGTTGGCTTATCTGCAGAGAATACTGACGGATTTTCAACTGCCGAAACGCCTGGATGGAATGCGGGTTCTGGATATCGGCACTTATGACGGATTCTTCGCTTTCGAATGCGAGCGGCGCGGAGCTGCGGAGGTTGTGGCTATAGATGTCAATCCGATAGATTTTTATTGTTTTCACGTGGCGCATACGGTGCTCAAGAGTCGCGTTCGTTATCACGAGATGAGTGTGTACGCTTTGGATGAACAGACCCTCGGCGGTAAATTTGACCTCATTCTGTTCCCGGGTGTCTTCTATCACCTCCGCCACTTTTTGATTTCGTTAGACCAGATCTGGGAACGTCTGAAGCCGAACGGCATTCTGCTTATGGAAAGCCACGTTTGCGATGGTCATTTCGTCCTAGCAGATGGCACGTCGACGACTTTGGAGGCCATGGATCCGCGATTAGTCAAGACACCCTTGTTTCGATTTTACAGGCGTGACGAGCTGAATAAAGGAGACTGGAGTAACTGGTTCGGAGGGAATGTGGCGGCAATTTTGGATTGCCTGGGCAGCGCTGGCTTTGAGGCCAAACACCTGGCCAGTTGGAGCGTAGGTGAGGCCAGCAGGGCCGCCTTTGAAGCCCGCAAAATTGACCTAAAACCTAGAGAATGGGAGCATGGCAGCTATGAAGGGATGAGTTTTCAAAAGAATGCTGACGGTAGTTGGACTTTGATCTGGCATGATCCCAAGGACCTTATGCGTTAGACGACCCTTTTCAATGCGGCTCGAGTCCTTTCTGACGGTTGACTCCTTCCGCGTGAGCGAGAGATCTGCAGGCAAAACCGCGATTCCTGAACTTTGATGTGAAACAAATATTATTTGAGGAGGTCGGGTGGGACAGAGTCTCGTATACCGAGCCGGATCTGGACCTTGTCGAAAAGGAAATCACGGGACAAGGGTTTCGTATCCGAGGCTGGGATATTGCTCCCTTTTTGGAGGAGTTTTCGGAATTCATCAAATTTCCCGAGTATGCCGGCCCGTACCGGGAGTACGGAGGCAAGGATAGATGCAGCTTCCTTGAGAAAGCCTTGGAACATTTCTTGAGTTTCAAGATCATTCAACCGGTACGAGGACAGATTTTCATGGATGTAGGGAGTTGCGTATCTGTGGTGCCGACGATTGTTAGGCGGTATTACGGCTGTGAATGTTACGTGCAGGATTTGGAAATGCCGCCCGGCGTCCATGGATGGAACGTGGGAAGTAACGCTGCCGAGATCCCCCTTCCAGCATCGAGCCTGGATGCGATCACTCTCCATTGTACATTTGAACACTTCGAGGGAGACGCAGACTCCCGGTTTATCTGCGAGTGCGCTCGCCTCCTCAAACCAGGCGGTAAGGCGGCTATTCTACCACTCTATGTGAATTTGAATTGGACGAACATCACTGGGGAAACTGATGAGGTCCAACGGGAGAGAATAGGATTTGACGGCGGGGCCAGCTTTTGGTGCGTCATCCCAGAATGGCGAAACCGCTTTGGGCGTCACTACTCGGCGAGAGCGTTGCTGGATCGAGTCTTGGAGGTCGCGGTTAGCTGTGGACTTACAGTCGAGCTCCTCCGGGTGATCAATTTCGAGATGATTCATCCGGAACTATGGCTGAAGTGGATAATGGTGTTGGAGAGACGAAAGGCAGACGGCGAAAGTATCGAAAGGATGGCAGTAAGAAGCCGTTGAACGAGCGAACTGGCCGACTTTCTATCTCACCATTAGGGGCCGCTGGGGCGCCGCTGCCCAATGGCGTTTTGGCGACTCACGAACAGCACCCAAAAACTCGGCGATGAATAGGTCTTCAGGGCCGATCGGACAAAGACTGACCTAACCAAACCCTGAAGAGTGGGCGTTATCGGAAACGCTATTGCTCTGATGCAGCCTATCAGATTACGTCGCCGATTCGACTCTGAAAATAGGTTATCGTATGGCCGAATAGTTGTACTAAGCTAGAAGTCGTCGGTAAGACGACTTTGCGGACAGCTAAGGCGTTGCCTGTATGAGTTCGACCTCATTTGGTGCTGGCGCGACCAATTCCCGGGTGTCATCATTAATACCCAAATTCTTTGGCACAAAGAACGAGTCAAAGCTGACATGGGTATGAATCCGATCGGACAAGGGCAATGTGATCGAAGAAGTATCTATTCTGATTTCATAGCTATCATCACTGCGTCGCAGCGAAGCCGGTACGGCCAAGTAATCCCCCTCCGTCTCAATCGTTGCGGCAACGGTGAGTATCTTTTGCAGGCGCGAATAGTCGCATGATCCGCAAAGCCGGATAATCGGAAATCGCCGAAGAGCGGCGCGTGGGGCGTCGACCGACAATCCGTAACTTGTGATCCAACCGCCGGAAAGGCCTGACACCGTGGCGGTTGGCCGGACATAGATGGTTGCAGTGAAATTGTCGAAGGGCACGGTTCGAGCCGGGTACATGTTTTCATCTGCCCAAGCTTTGAGGTCGTTCCAATATTTTCTGATGTTCTCATAGAAAGGATAGAGCCCTACTTTCTGCTGAGTAGTGAGAATCACGAAATCGCTATGCGCAAGCAATGATAAAGCCTCTGGCCGGTCGACTCCCATCAGACTGCCGCCAAGCATTTGGCGTAATTCGATGAACTGACGGGTTTGCTCATAACCGCTGGCGCTAATGGCATAGGCTAAGAGCCATTGGGAAATCACGTCGGTGGAAATGCCGGGCCTCTTCCAATTATGTTCATTGGCGTAGTTTACTATCCATTTGCTGAGTTCGGCCGTGCGTTCAAGATCGCGACGTTGAGAGTATTCTGGCGAATGCCGAGTGGCTAGACGGAATTGGTTAGACAGGCCGAAAACGAAAATCAGCACGCCACAGGCAAGGACGACTTTACGTGTTATCAGGTATTCCAAGCCGTCGGAATTAGTCGTGAGCCGCGCAACCAGGGCAACCACGAGCAAGGCTGAGGGCACACCAACGATACCACCGACAACCGGGGATTTCGATATGTCGACGGTCAACACAACCACAGGTCCCAGGACAGCACCGAGCAGAAAGATGACTTCCAGCAGGAACTTCTCTTTGCAACGAGTTATCGGCTTCGAAGCGAAGCACTTGGATTTTACCAGAAGGCGTGCAACAAATGCACCCGCAATGCTAATTGCGGATGCCAAGAGGAAAGGTGGGCCCAAATGATCCATGAGGATGGACCTGGGATAATAAAGCAAATGTCCAGCTAGATCGAATACACCGAACTCGCGAGCGCGAAGGTCTTTCTCAATGAAGATGTGCGCCGTCACGTAATAGCCGTAGATCGCCTTGAAATTGATAACCAGAAACGGTCCTGCAACGAGAATCAACACGCCCAGTGCAAGCAATAGATTGGTCAGACGTCGCCTCATGCGGCCAGCGAGATCGGCATCGGGACGGGCTAGAATTCCAATAATAAAGCAAACTCCAGCAAATCCGGCGGAAACGCCTAACACATAAACGATAGATAGGAAACGGTTAAGCACCAAAAAGGCCCCCAACAGGCCGGTAACTATTGCCCAGCGACGACTTAGAAAGAGCTCCGACCTGATGACGCCGCAAGTCCAAATCCCATAAAGGCAATAGGCTAGGAAATCGTTTCGAAAGTCGAAAAGTCCGCCTGCCTGAAACCAGAGTGTTTGCTGACAAAGAATGAGACCCAGAACCAGATACCCATGAGCGCGGCGATTCCAGACCGCCCGAGCTGTGGCAAAGGCCATGGCCTGAAGTGCACAGAATCCTATAAAATTGACACAGAGCTGCGGAAACCGCGTTCCCCCGAGGGCTAAGCCCAGAAGGGCCCCCTCAATTGGGAGGCCTAAGGTGCTGAAATGTCCTTTGTTCCACACGGCCTTCCAAAGCTCGCCGAGTCCTCTTGAGGAAATACGTTCCTGCAGGCCGTATGCCTGAGTCAAATAGGCGGCTTGGTCGAAATTTTTCGGAGGATACCAGGCAATTTCGCGGCGATAAAAGCTATAGAAGAGAAGTGCCTCGAACACGATAATGAAGAATAAGATTCTTCGATCGAAATATTTTACGGTTGAAGTCATGAAAGTCTCGGAGGAATCAGAACAATGCGGCGAACCTTTCTGGTGTAAAGAGAAAAACGTGTGTTGGAGTATCACCCTTGATCTCAATAAGTATTCTCCGGGTCTCCCAAGTTGCTGGCGCGCATTGGTAAGAAAAAGTTGAGTTTCTGTAGAAAGGTGTAAGGCTCGCGTCCGAGCAGTCGGGTCGTGTGTGGCAATCAGCCTGGGATCCACCGCCTTGCATTTGAAAGCTCTGTATGGCAAGACAACAAGAGACTGATGATGTCTAAAATCCAAGCCGCCGCGCAAAAGACGCCGGCCCCAATCGAGTCTTCTCCTTCGCAGGAGTCGGGTGCTTATGCGATTGCGTCAAATGAGCCTGCCGATCTCGACCTTTCTATCGTCGTGCCAGTTTATAGGGAGGAAGGAAATATCACTGAGTTTGTTCGGCGCGTTTCCGGTATACTGGAGTCTTTGGTTCACCGACATGAGATCATATTTTGTCTCGATCCATCTCCGGATCAGACCGAACAAGCGATTATGGAGGCCCGAAGAAAAAATCACTCCATAAAGCTTCTGAAGTTCAGCCGCCGGTTTGGCCAGCCGATGGCTACACTCGCCGGCCTTCAGTATGCGAGCGGCGAGGCAGTCATTGTAATGGATGTGGACCTACAGGATCCGCCAGAATTATTGACCCAAATGGTTGCAAAATTCAGAGAGGGTTACGACGTTGTCTATGCACAACGCAGAACAAGGGAGGGTGAGACCTGGATAAAGAGAATCGTGTCAGCATGTGGCTACAAGCTGATCAATCGCATCGCCGATGTAAATATCCCGCCCAACACGGGCGATTTTCGATTGATGAGCCGGCGGGTTGTTGATGAAATTAACCGTTTGAAGGAGTGTCACGGCTTCCTTCGGGGGATGGTCGCCCTTGTTGGGTTCAAACAAGCGGCAATTCATTTCGACCGGCCACCGCGCTTCTCTGGAAGAGGGAATTATAATCGCTTCCTTGGCTCGCTGCGAATCGGGTTCAATGGCCTTTTCTGTTTTTCGAACTATGCCCTCACACTGAGTACACAAGCGGGCTTTTTCATTGCTTTTGCGTCTTTCTTGGTTGGGATCATATATGCCCTGCTCAAGCTTTTCGGGGCGCCTTTTCCGCTGGGAAATCCCACGATTGTGGTATTGGTCTTGTTTCTCGGGGGCATTCAGCTAATCGGCATTGGGATCCTTGGAGAATATATTGGCCGAATTTATGAGGAGGTCAGACAGCGCCCGCGGTTTATCATTGAGCGAGCAGAGGGTTTTGAAGCGGACCCCCCGAAAACTTAGGCTTCAGGGCTTTTCAAGTCTCACGACCGCTCGGATTCCGATCGGGTAGGATGCAACTGAGCCGAGCCATCTCTCGAAGTCGAAAATTTTGCTTAAGATACGCGAACTTTTTGTGTTTCGAATCTGTTCGGCCACCAGTTTCGTCTTTTCCTGGAGCGTCAACCGCTTCCCAATGTGCTGGTTTCGAATTTTTGCGTACTTGAAGAACGGGTAAGGGAAGAATCCGAGGTGAGTAGCCTTTCTCACGACGAAGCCGGCTTGGTGCGCTTTCTCGATCAATTCGCTGAGTCGGTATCTTCGGAAGTGGAGGAGCACCTCATCATAAAGGTCGAAGCTGCCAGGGTCTGCGGGAACCTCGATGTGCGCTAGTCCGCCGCGCTTGAGAATCCGATGGACCTCGACGAAAGCTCTTGAATCGTCGTTGATATGTTCAAGGACGTTCAGCGCAGTGACACCATCGACGCAGGCGTCCGGTAGCGGACACTGCCGCAGGTCAAATTGCAGAAATGGGTTATTCGGTAAGCGTTCCGCCGTTTTCAAGACTATCTCCTGGATGTAGTCGGCTCCGATCAATTCCGATTCGGGGATGTCTCGCATCAGATCTTCGATTAAAAACCCACTGGAGCATCCGACATCAAGTATAATCGGGCGCCCTCGCAACCTTAGCAATTTCATCGAGTCGACAGCCAGGGCACGCGAAGCAAGATCGATGGGATGGGATGAGGATGCTTCTCTCTCGTGCATCTCAGTTAACTCCGGACTCCAGGCGCTCTCGGATTGGGAGAACGCCAGGATCTTCGTCCTTTTTGAGGCAACCTCAAAGTGACTACCTGTCCAAACCGGAAGCTGCTTGCAGTCGCCGATAGCCGGCCATGGGAAATCTTTGAAACGCGAGGATCGGGACACACATTCTGGCGTCATGAAACAGGAGGAAGCTTTTGCGGTTTTCGATATACAAATTTCCCTATCCGAATCGGCGATACCCAGCCAGGGACCTCGAAGCCGAGCGTCATGATGTTTCCGATCTTTGGAATCCACGCGAGTTCCACGCGTTGAAATCCTGCCTCCACCGCAGCGGCATGGATTTCGCGAAAGTTGTATTGAAACGTCGGCGGATGACTTAACGGCCAGACTTTCAGAAGGAAAGGATACAGCGGCTTGTAAACTTTGAGGAACCAAGCAGGCACGGTGCTCTCGATCAGGACAAGCTTTCCTCCTGGCTGGAGCGCTCGAAAAACAACAAGAAAAATGCGGGCGAGATTTCGATAACATTGACCGACATCGCTTCCAACGACGTGGTGCAGACAATTAATCGCGACGATGGTGTCGAACCGCTCTTGATCGTCAAAATCGAGAATGTTCATTGCTCGCCAGGTGACGTTGGGATACCGGTGCGAGAATGACTCTTCAACAAAGACATCGACGGCCTCAACATGCGGAACGCGATCGATCGGAAAGATAAAAACGCCGCCATTGCCTATGTCCAAAAGGGTTTGGGCTGATTCAACTTCGTGCGCCGCTGCGTCAGCGATTAAACGGTAGGTCTCTAATCGGCTCTGATTGGATTTATACCAATCGTTGTCGGCAAAGAAGGCAGCATTTTTTCGCAGAGCTTCTTCGTGTTGGCCGGCCTGGGACGGATTCATACGGTCGAAATAGAAGTTAGCCTCATGGCGCCGTCTGGTGGGGAAGTCAAGCGGAATCGGAGGGGGCGGGTCGCCAAACCCCGAAGGCGGCCGCGAGTAGACGTAACGTTCCAGAACAAAAGTCGCCTGACTCGCTGATCTCTTGGATCATCTCTATAAGCCTCCCCGTGAAGTCTAAGCAGAGAACCTGATGAACGCCTTCGGAAATCAGAGCTTGATTCTTGGCCGGCCCTGGCCATGGTCTTGCGCTCGATTCGGATACGATGAAAAGTGCTTTTGTAACCGGTGCGGCCGGTTTTATCGGGAGCAACCTGGTTGACCGCCTGCTGCAAGCCGGGACGGAGGTCGTCGGCTGGGACAACCTTTCGACCGGTCAAGAGGAGTTCCTGCGCAACGCTCGGATCTCTAAAAAGTTCCGATTCGTTCGTGGTGACAACCTCGATCTGCCGGCGCTTACCGCTGCTATGGACGGTTCCGACTTCGTTTTTCACCTTGCGGCGAATGCGGACGTTCGCTTCGGGCTGGAACATCCGGCCAAAGATTTGGAGCAGAATACGATCGCCACATTCAATGTGCTCGAGGCCATGCGCGCAAACGGCGTCAAAAAGATCGCATTTGCGTCGACCGGCTCTGTCTACGGGGAAGCCGAACTGATCCCAACACCGGAAGATGCACCTTTCCCTGTGCAGACTTCATTGTATGCGGCGTCCAAGGTGGCCGGCGAAGCGCTGATCCAAGCCTATTGCGAAGGATTTGGCTTCGAAGGCTATATTTTTCGCTTCGTTTCTATTCTGGGTGAGCGATATACGCATGGGCACATTTTCGACTTTTATCGCCAAATCCTCCAGGATTCAACAAAGCTGAAGGTGTTGGGTGATGGCACCCAGCGAAAGTCGTATTTATATATCCAGGATTGCATCGGCGCCATGCTGCACGTGATCCTGAATCGAACGGCTGCATCCGCCAAACATTCTTCGATCGTTTACAATCTCGGGACTAATGAATATTGCACAGTGAAGGACTCGATTTCCTGGATTTGTAGCAGGCTCGGTGTCGAGCCGAGGCTGGAATTTACTGGAGGGAGCAGGGGTTGGATTGGCGACAACCCATTTATTTTCCTGGAAACAAAAAAGATCCGTGAAACGGGTTGGAAGCCGACTTTGACCATACAGGACTCTGTTGTGCGGACCCTGGACTGGTTGCGAACGAATACCTGGGTTCTTGACAGACGCACATGAAGGTCGTGGTCCTCGGTCTCTGGCATCTTGGCTGTGTGACGGCCGCCTGTTGTGCGAAGTTTGTCGACGTTGTTGGTTTGGATTTCGAACGGCAAACGGTCGATGATTTAAGGGCGGGGAAGCCACCTGTATTTGAGCCGGGATTAGCCGAACTTACTCAGAGCGGCTTTGCTTCGCACCGGTTATCGTTCGAGTCGGACCCGGCAACTGCATTAAAAGACGCGGACCTGTTGTGGGTCACTTATGACACTCCAGTGGATGATGACGACAAGCCGGATATGGAACCGGTTTTGGAAGGGATTGACCGCTGCATGCGATATCTGCCTGACGACGCGGTGGTGCTGATCTCGTCACAGATACCGGCCGGCACTTGTTCCCTGCTCGAAGGGAGATACCCAGGTGCCCGTTTCGCTTACAGCCCTGAAAATCTTCGTCTTGGTAAAGCGATCGAGATTTTCCTGCACCAGGATCGGATCATC
>Ga0213872_10000414_pt1 | contig 35013 bp, 23 predicted proteins | sample VelepicomBERX_R2_FD_160071 | JGI IMG/M metagenome (GOLD analysis project Ga0213872, IMG submission 160071) | Rhizosphere microbial communities from Vellozia epidendroides in rupestrian grasslands, the National Park of Serra do Cipo, Brazil - RX_R2 | ecosystem: Host-associated > Plants > Roots >... | reverse complement strand
GCTGGCCTACAATTCCGCGTTTTACGCCTGCCTGTAATTCTCCATGTCGCAGATTGCCCAGGAAGTCGCCCGTCGGCGCACTTTTGCCATCATTTCCCACCCCGATGCCGGTAAGACCACGCTGACGGAAAAGCTACTGCTATTCTCGGGCGCGATCCAGCTCGCCGGTACCGTCAAGGGCAAGAAAACCGGCAAGTTCGCGACTTCGGATTGGATGGAGATCGAAAAGCAGCGCGGCATTTCCGTGGCCTCATCGGTCATGCAGTTCGACTATCGCGAGCATGTCATCAATCTGCTCGACACCCCGGGTCACCAGGATTTCTCGGAAGACACCTACCGCGTGTTGACTGCAGTCGATTCGGCCCTGATGGTGATCGATGCCGCCAAGGGCGTGGAAGACCAGACCATCAAGCTGCTGAATGTCTGCCGCCTGCGCAGCACGCCCATCGTCACGTTCATGAACAAATATGACCGTGAAGTGCGCGACTCGCTCGAACTCTTGGACGAAGTCGAATCCATCCTGAAGATCCAGTGTGCGCCGATCACCTGGCCGATCGGCATGGGCAAGACCTTCCGTGGCGTGTATCACATCCTGCGCGACGAAGTGCTGCTGTTCTCGCCAGGCGAAGACAAGGCTGGGCAAGAAGTCGCCGAAGTCATCAAAGGCATCGACAATCCGCGTCTTGACGAGCTGTTCCCGCTGGAAATCGGCCACACGCGTGATGAGCTTGAGCTCGTGCGCGGCGCATCGCACCCCTTCGATCTCGAAGCCTTCCTGGCAGGTACGCAGACGCCGGTATTCTTCGGCTCGGCAATCAACAACTTTGGTGTGCGCGAGATTCTGAACGCACTGATCGACTGGGCACCCGCTCCGCAACACCGCGACGCCACCGCGCGTGACGTGAAGCCAGATGAGGAAAAATTCTCGGGTTTCGTGTTCAAGATCCAGGCCAATATGGACCCCAAACACCGCGACCGCATCGCCTTTTTGCGCGTCTGCTCGGGTAAGTTCGAACGCGGCATGAAAATGAAGCATCTGCGCCTTGAGCGTGACGTGGCTGCAAACTCCGTCGTCACTTTCATGGCCTCCAGCCGTGAACAGGTCGAAGAGGCTTACGCCGGCGACATCATCGGCGTGCCCAACCACGGCAATATTCAGATCGGCGATAGCTTCTCCGAAGGCGAAAAGCTGGCCTTTACCGGCATCCCCTACTTCGCCCCGGAACTGTTCCGCAGCGTACGAATCCGCAACCCGTTGAAGCTCAAGCAATTGCAAAAGGGCTTGCAGCAACTCGGTGAAGAAGGCGCCGTCCAGGTCTTCAAGCCGCTCTCGGGTGCAGACCTGATCATCGGTGCCGTGGGTGTGTTGCAGTTCGAAGTGGTCAAGAGCCGTCTGGAGAACGAGTATGGCGTCGACGCGATCTTCGAAAACTGCGCCATCTACACTGCACGCTGGGTCAGTTGTGAAGACACACGCATGCTGATCGATTTCGAGAAGTCGCTGGTACTGAACCTGTCGCGCGACGCGGCAGACAACCTGACCTACCTCGCCCCGAATCGCGTCAACTTGCAGCTGGCGGAAGAGCGCTGGCCCAAAGTGGCCTTCCACGCCACGCGCGAGCACGCAGCAAAGCTGTAATCCCGGTAAAGGCTTGAGGCCGGCGCTCAGCTCGCCTCAAGCTTGTAGCCGACGCCGTAAACCGAATGGATAAGGGTTTCGCCGGGCTGGCCCAACTGGTCCAGCTTGCGGCGCAGATTCTTGATATGCGTATCGACCGTCCGGTCGGTTACTACCCGATAGTCCTCGTAGAGCTGATCGAGCAGCTGGGCCCGCGAGAACACCTTGCCCGGCGCGCTCATCAGTGTTTTGAGTAGGCGCATTTCAACCGGTGTCACGTCGATCCATTGGCCGGCCCAGCAGATCTGGCAGCGGTCTTCGTCCAACTGCAGGTCAACCGTCACCACGCCGCCGCCTTTTGCCACCCTACGCAAGATCGCCCTTGCGCGCGCCATGACTTCGCGCGGGCTGAACGGCTTGCAGATATAGTCGTCAGCACCCAGGTCCAGGCCCAATAAACGGTCGATTTCCTCAACGCGTGCCGTGACTAGCATGATCGGCACCTCGGAAAACGTACGAATCTCCTTGGTGATTGTCAGCCCATCCTTACCCGGCAGCATAATGTCGAGCAGGATCAAGCTGGGCTTGTTCGCACGCACCCATTCGACCACCTCAGTGCCTTCGTGTATCAGATGGGCGATGTAGCCGCCGGCCTGTAGGTAATCAACCAGCAGTTGGCCGAGCTTTGGCTCATCCTCGACCACCAATACGCTGAGTCCCTGCGTTGTCGACACCCCGATCTCCTCTTATACCTATACGGCCGCCGCCGGCAATCGGATCGCGACGCACAAACCACCCAGGGGTGATGCAAGTGCACGGATCGTGCCGCCGTGCGCTTCGACAATGCTGCGGCAGATCGCAAGCCCCAGGCCCGCGCCGCCGCTCGAACGATTGCGCGAACTTTCTAGCCGCATAAAGCGCTCGAACAAACGCTCAAGCTCCGCCTCTGGCACGCCAGGCTCGCTGTCCAACACATCCAGCGCAATTTGCCCATCGGTAATTGCACAGCGGATTTCAACGCGCCCACCTCGGTCGGTATAGCGCACGCAGTTTTCCAATACGTTGTTGAGCAGCTGCGTCAGACGATCCGGGTCGCCGAACAGCGGCACGCCCCCCTGCGGTGTAAAACTGACGGCCAGCGCCTGCGCTGCGAAGCGCTCACGGAAGGCGCCCAGGGCCAATTCGATCAACTCGTTCAGATCGACCTCATGCTTGCGATAGGTCAAGGCACCGATATCGGCCAGTGAAAGCTGGTGCAGGTCGTCGACGAGCTTCGACAAGGTCGCAACTTCTGCCTGTAACGACCGCAAAGAGGCCGGCGTCAGCGCACGCACGCCGTCTTCCAAGGCTTCCAGCTCGCCACGCAAGACGGCGAGCGGCGTACGGAGCTCGTGCGACACGTCAGCCATGAAATTACGCCGCATCTCTTCCGTACTGCCGAGGGCCTCCGCAAGGCGATTAAAGTCCTCTGCAAGCTGGCCCATTTCGTCGTGCGTCGTCACCGGTACCCGCACAACAAAATTACCCGCCGCCAGCTGATGCGTACTGGCCGCCAAACGCTTGAGCGGCGCGAGCAGGCCGCGGGCAAGCAGCACGGCCATCATGGCCGCGACAACCGCCGCCATGGCCGCGATGTTCCAGGCGGTACGCACCTGCTCATCAAAAAAGCGTACGTCGGCCGCTCGCGTCAGCGAAGTCGGCAGCGTACTGACGATCCACCCAACCGGGTGGCCATTGACGAGAATCGGCCGGCTAAAGACTTCGGCCGGCGGGGTATTGAGCCCGCTGAGCACCCGATGCTGTTCATCGGTCAGCCAAAGGTGGGTGCGCAGGCCAGGGGGCGGCAAAAATGGCGGCTTGCTGCCATGGTCATCTGCTTGCGGGGCTTGTTGCTCGCCCGCCAGGCCCATCGACACGAGCAAGAGATACCAATACTCCGTCGGCGCGCGGTTCTGACGGATGAAATCCCAACTGCCGTGGCTGGTGTACAGTTTGGCCATCGCGTTGGCGATGTACTCCACCCGGTTCTCGTTGCTCTTGCGCACATAGTCGAGAAAGCCCTGATGGAAATGCAGGCGCACGGCGATCAGCGTGCCCAGCATGACCAACAGGCAAGATGCGAACACGGCAACGAAAAACTTGCCGGTCAGGCCGAGCTTCATCAGTGTGCTAACCCCTGGTCATCCAGCTTCCCGTCCCAGCCACCGCCCAAGGCCTTGATCAACATGGCGCTTGCGCTATAGCGCCGCCCTTCGATCTGCAAGGCGTTGATCTCGGCCTGATGGCGTGCAGCCTGGTTCGTGGAAACCACCGTAAAGTCCACAACCCCCGCCTTGTACTCATTCAAGGCCAGTCGTTCGGCGTCGCGCGCCGCGACGACAGCTTCATTTTGGCGATCGGCTTCATCGGCCAGAAAATGCAACGCAGCAAGGTTGTCCTCGACTTCCTGCAGGGCGCCCAGCACGGTCTGGCGATACTGGGCGGCGGTCGCGTCGTACGCGGCGCGGGCTTCATCCGACCTCGCCGAGCGCGCTCCACCGTCGAATAACGTTTCTGCCAGCGTCGCGCCCACCGACCAGGTACGCGCGGGTGTGGAGAACAGATCACTGAAACGATTGGCGACGTTCCCACCGTTCGCACTCAAACTCAGCGAAGGAAAGTACGCTGCCTTGGCGACGCCAATCTCAGCGTTAGCCGCCGCAACCGCACGCTCGGCAGCTGCAACATCAGGCCGGCGCTCAAGCAGTTCGGATGGCAGTGACACCACCGGCTGTGGCAGATTGGGTTTCATATCACTTGCAGGCAGGGTAAAGCTGCTTGGCGGTACGCCGATCAGCGTCGCGATGGCATGCTCGTACTGTTGCCGCGACAGATCGTATTCGAACAATTGCGCTTCGGCCGATTTCAGCTGCGACTCAGCCTGTGCCACATCAACCGGCGTCACGATCCCTGCTTTCAACTGGTTCCGTGTGATGTCACGCGTGCGACGATAGCCATCTGCGGTGTCTTGCGTCAGCTTGCGTTGGCGCTCGACGATACGCAGCTGCAGATAGTCCTGCACCAGCTCAGCCTGGGCAGACAGTAGCGCTGCAGCCAGCGTCGCACCACTCCCGGCCGATTTGGCCTCGCCCGCCTCCACCGATCGACGGATGCCGCCCCACAGGTCGACTTCCCAGCTTGCGTCGAGCGTCAGCGCTTGGCTGTTCTTGACGGTAGGGTCGGCTTGCGATTTGCCGCGCGTCGCCGCTGTCGACACACCCAATGTCGGCAGGAAGCCGGCGCGCGATTCCTGCACTGCCGAACGTGCTTGCCGGTAGTTGGCCAGCGCGACCTGCACGGTCTGGTTATTCGGCGCGACCTTGGCAACCAGATCATTCAATACCGGGTCGCCATAGGCACGCCACCATTCGCCACGCGCACCTTGGTCAGCAGGCGCCGCGTTGGTCCAGCCGGGCGGCATCTCCTTGAAGGTAATGCCGGTATCCACCGAGGGGCGCACATAGTCTGGCCCGACGGCACAGCCGGCCAACAACAGCATCGACAACAAGAGTGAAAGGTTCTTCATGTTTGCTTAAGCATCCTGCATGGCGGTCGTGCGGCGCGACGCCCAAAGGGTTGCGCACCAAAGGCGGAAGCGGTCCAGATAGAGATAGATGACGGGCGTCGTATAGAGGGTCATCAGCTGGCTCATGACCAGCCCACCCACGATGGTGATACCCAGCGGCTGCCGCAGCTCAGCACCATTCCCCGCGCCCAGCGCTAAAGGAATGGCACCGAAGATGGCCGCCGCTGTCGTCATCATGATCGGCCGGAAGCGTAATTGGCAGGCGCGCAGAATCGCTTCCCGCGTATCGAGGCCCAAGGTCCGCTCTGCCTCAAGCGCGAAGTCGATCATCATGATGGCGTTTTTCTTCACAATGCCGATCAAGAGCAGAATGCCAATCAAGGCGATCAGACTGAATTCCGTTCCGGTGATCCAGAGCGCCAGCAATGCACCGAGCCCTGCCGACGGTAGCGTCGACAAGATCGTGAGAGGATGGACATAGCTCTCATAGAGCATGCCGAGCACGATATAGACCGCGACGATGGCCGCCAGGATCAACACCAGTTGGCTGCTCTGGCTGTCCTTATAGGCCTTGGCCGTGCCTTGGAAGCTGCCATGGATGGTACTCGGCATGCCGATGCGAATCTCCGCCTGCGCAATGATCCGTTCCGCATCCGACAGCGACGCGCCGACCGGCAAGTTGAACGAGATCGTCGCCGCAGCGAACTGCCCCTGGTGATTGACCTCAAGCGGTGCATTACCCGGCGCCCAATGGGCGATGGCTGAAAGCGGCACCGACGCCCCTGCGGCATTCACCAGAAAGAGCTTCTGAAGCGTCTCAGGGCTCTGGGTAAATGGCTGGGCCACCTCAAGCACCACCTTGTACTGATTGAGCGGCTGGTAGATGGTTGCGACCTGCCGCTGACCGAACGCCGCATACAGGGCATTATCTGCAGCGGTCATGGTGAGCCCCAATTGCGCCATGGCATCACGGTTGAAGACCAGGTCGGTCTCCATGCCGTGGTCCTGCTGATCCGAATTCACATCGGTCAGCATCGGCTCATTCATGAGCGCTTCCTTGAGCTTGGGCGACCAGGCGCGCAAAGCGGTCAAGTCATCCGACTGCAAGGTGTACTGGTAGGTCGCGTTACTTTGCCGACCGCCAATGCTCACATCCTGTACCGGGTTCAACACGAGGCGCGCACCGGGCTCGCGATCAAGCCGTTTACGCAGGCGCCCAATCACTTGTTGGATGCTGGCGTGGCGCTCGGAAAGTGGCTTCAGCGAAGCAAACATCATCCCGCCGTTGGTATTGCCGCCGCCGGTAAAGCCCGCCACGCTTTCGACAGCCGGGTCAGACTGAACAATGCGCATGAAATCATCGAGCTTATCGCGCATCGACTGGAATGAGATGCTCTGATCCCCCTGGATGAAGCCGCGAATGCGGCCCGTATCCTGCTCGGGGAAGAAACCCTTCGGGAGCGATACGTAGAAGTACACATTCAATACCAGGGCAGCCGCCAGGATACCGAGCATCAACCGCGCATGGTCGAGCGCCCAGTTCAGTGAGCGTGTGTAGCCTTCCTGCATGGCATTCAGGAGGCGCCCGAACTGTCGGACCAGCCAATTGGGCTGCGCCTCTACCTCATCCCGGTGCTGCAACAGCCGCGCACACATCATGGGCGTGGTGGTCAAAGAAACAACGAGCGAGATCAGGATCGACACGGTCAGCGTCACCGCGAATTCGCGGAAGAGCCGCCCCACGACGTCGCCCATGAACAGGAAAGGGATAAACACCGCCACCAGCGAGATACTCATCGACAAGACGGTAAAGCCCACCTCGCGTGCGCCCTTCAGCGCTGCCTCCATGGGTGTCATACCTGCCTCGACATGACGCGCGATGTTTTCCAGCACCACGATGGCATCGTCGACCACAAAGCCAGTTGCGATGGTGAGTGCCATCAACGAAAGGTTATTGAGACTGAAGCCCAGCAGATACATGGCCCCGAAGGTACCAATCAGCGAGACCGGCACCGCCACGCTCGGCACGAGGGTCGCCCGACCGTGTTTGAGGAACAGGTAAACCACCAGGATCACCAGGGCCACCGCAATCACCAGTGAGCGCTCAACATCCTTGAGCGAGGCACGAATGGTGGGTGAGCGATCCAGCACCACGTTGACGTTGATCGATGCGGGAATCATCCCCTTGAGCGTGGGCAGGGCATCGCGCACACGCTGCACGGTTTCGATGATATTGGCGTTCGGCGCCCGCGTGATGATCAGCAGTACCGAAGGCTTGCCGCCGTTACGGCCGGCGTTGCGCAGGTTCTCGACCGAATCGGTTACCTCGGCAATATCACTCAGGCGGACTGCGGCCCCCTTGTTGTAATTCACGATCAGCGGCATGTAGTCCACTGCGCGCTTGGCTTGATCGTTGGCATCAATCTGCCAGTGCTGGCCCAGGCCCTCGATCGCCCCCTTGGGCTTGGCCACATTGGCATTGGCAATTGCAGTAGCGATACTCGTCAGCGATACATTCTGGTGCGCCACGGCGTCGGGGTTCAGCTCCACCCGCACGGCCGGCAAGGCACTGCCGCCCACGTTAACGTCGCCCACCCCCTGAATCTGCAAAATACGCTGCGCCAACACCGTCGAGGCTACGTCATACATTTGCCCCTGACTGAGCACGTCTGACGTAAGCCCGACGATCATGATCGGTGCATCGGCCGGGTTTACCTTGCGGTAGGTCGGATTGTTGCGCAGGCTGGTCGGTAGCGTACTGCGCGCGGCGTTGATGGCGGCCTGTACGTCACGGGCGGCACCATCGATATCGCGCTTGAGGTCGAACTGCAGCGTCACGCGTGTCGAGCCGAGCGAGCTCGACGAGGTCATTTCGCTGACGCCGGCAATACGGCCCAGCGCACGCTCCAGCGGTGTTGCCACCGTCGACGCCATGGTTTCCGGGCTGGCCCCAGGAATCGCGGCCTGAACCGATACGGTCGGGAAGTCGATCTGCGGCAAGGGCGATACGGGCAGCAGTTGGAAACCCAAGATACCGGCAAACACGATTGCCAGCGTCAGCAGCGTCGTCGCAACCGGCCGATGGATGAAGAGGTCAGAAAGGCCCGCCACCTTGATGCTCATGCTTCAGCACCTTTCGCCTCGTGCTTGGCCGCCGCACGCTCACGCAAGCGCAGGGCCAACCGGTCGAAGGTCAGATAGATCACGGGTGTCGTGAACAGGGTCAGTACCTGGCTGACAATCAGGCCACCCACCATGGCGATCCCGAGTGGCCGCCGCAATTCTGCACCCACGCCAAAACTCAGCATCAGCGGCAAGGCACCGAGCAAAGCGGCCATCGTCGTCATCAGGATCGGCCGGAAGCGCAGCAAGCAGGCCTCGAAGATCGCTTCGCGGGGCGACAGGCCGCGTTCGCGCTCGGCCGCCAATGCAAAGTCGATCATCATGATGGCGTTCTTCTTGACGATACCGATCAGGAGGATGATGCCGATGATCGCGATCACGCTCAGATCCTGCCCCGTTACGATCAACGCCAGCAAGGCGCCGACGCCAGCCGTCGGCAAGGTTGAGAGAATGGTGATCGGGTGGATATAGCTCTCGTAGAGCACGCCCAGCACGATATACATCACGACGACCGCCGCGAGGATCAACCAGACTTCATTGGCCAGCGCCGCCTTGAACGCCAGTGCAGCGCCCTGGAAGCTGGTGATGATGTCGCTCGGTACACCGATATCGGTTTGCGCCGCATCAATCGCCTTGACCGCGTCGCTCAGCGACGAACCTGCCGCGATATTGAACGAGATGGTGGCCGAGGGGAATTGCGCCAGGTGGTTGACCGCCAGCGGCCCCGTCCGTTCTTCAACCGCTGCAACGCTCGATAAAGGCACGGTAGCGCCATTGGTGGTCGCGATGCGGATATCGTCGAGCGACGATGGGCCAATCGAGTGCTGGGCATCGACACCCAACACCACGCGATATTGGCTTGCCTGGGTAAAGATGGTTGATATCAGGCGCTGGCCGAACGCGTTATACAAGGCGCTGTCGATGGCCGACACACTCACGCCAAGCCGCGTGGCGGTATCTCGGTCGATCTTGAGGTAGGCGACGGAACCCTGGTCTTGCAAATCGCTCACGACCTCAGCCAGCGCACCTTCCTTCTTGAGTCGCGTCACGAGCTTGGGCACCCACTCGCCCAGCTCTTCCATGCTGCCGGCCTGCATGGTGAATTGATACTGGGTGCGGCTGACGCTGGCTTCAATCGTCAGGTCTTGCACCGGTTGCAGGTAGACCGTCATGCCCGGCACCTGCTCCAGCTTCCACTGTAAGCGCTTGATGATGGCGGGCGCACGTTCGCTACGTTGTTCCAGGGGCTTCAGATTAATCTGGATACGGCCACTATTGAGCGTCGGGCTGGTCCCATCCACCCCAATAAAGGATGACAGGCTTTCCACATCCGGGTCTTGCAGCACCACGTCGGCCACCGCCTGCTGGCGCTCGGCCATTGCGTCGAATGAAACGCGCTGCGAGGCTTCGGTGATGCCAAGAATCACACCGTTATCCTGAATCGGGAAAAAGCCCTTGGGGATCAGCGTATACAGCAGCACCGTCAGCACCAGCGTACCGAAAGCCACCCAGAGCGTCAGCGCCTGGCGCGCCAGAACCCACTCCAGGCACTTGCCATAGCGGTCAATCAGGCCATTGAAGAAATGCTCGCTCCAGCGCGCAAATCGCGTTTGCTTTTCTTCACCCTCATGCTTCAAGAGCTTGGCGCACATCATCGGTGTCAGCGTCAGCGAAATGACCGCCGAGATCAGGATCGACACCGCCAGCGTGACCGCAAACTCGCGGAACAGCCGACCGACCACATCCCCCATGAACAACAGGGGAATCAACACCGCAACCAGCGAGAATGTCAGCGAAATGATGGTGAAACCGATCTCGCCGGCCCCTTTGAGCGCGGCATCGAGGGGCTTCTCACCCTGTTCGACATAGCGGGCGATGTTCTCGATCACCACAATCGCGTCGTCCACCACGAAGCCGGTCGCGATCGTCAGCGCCATCAGGGTCAGGTTATTGATGGAAAAACCGACCAGATACATCACGCCAAAGGTGCCGACCAACGAGAGTGGCACAGCTACACCAGGGATGATGGTGGCCGGCACATTGCGCAGAAAGACGAAGATCACCATCACCACCAGCGCGATGGCCAACAGCAATTCGAACTGGGTATCGGCTACGGATGCGCGGATGGTGTTGGTCCGGTCGGTCAGCACCTTGACCGACAGATCGGCAGGCAGCCCCTGCTGCAAGGTCGGCAACAAGGCACGGATGTGGTCGACCGTCTGAATCACGTTGGCGCCCGGTTGGCGCTGTACATTCAGGATGATGGCCGGCTCGCGGTTGGCCCAGGCAGCCAGCTTGTTGTTTTCCGCACCGTCGACCACTTCCGCGACGTCACTCAGGCGAATCGGCGAGCCGTTCTTGTAGGCCAGCACGATGTTGCGGTAGTCCTCAGGGGACTGCAGCTGGTCGTTGGCATCGATGGTCGAAGCACGCGTCGGACCATCGAAGCTCCCCTTCGCCTGGTTCACGTTCGCCGCATTGACCGCATTACGGATCGTTTCGCTGTCGAGCCCATACGCCGCCAGCGCCTGCGGGTTGAAATTCACGCGCACTGCGGGGCGCTGCCCGCCCGACAGCGTGACAAGGCCTACCCCGCTGACCTGGGATATCTTCTGCGCCACGCGTGTATCGACCAGATCCTGCACGCGGGTCATCGGCATATTGTGTGCCGTCACCGCCAGCGTCAGCACGGGTGGGTCGGCCGGATTCACCTTGTTATAGACAGGTGGGTTCGGCAAATCGCTGGGCAGCAGATTGCCCGTGGCGTTGATGGCGGCCTGCACTTCTTGCTCGGCAACATCGAGGCTGAGTTCCAGATTGAACTGCAGCGTAATAACCGAGGCGCCACCCGAACTTTGCGAAGACATCTGCTTCAGGCCCGGCATCTGGCCGAACTGGCGTTCCAGCGGAGCGGTGATCGCAGCCGTGGTCACTTCTGGCCCGGCACCTGGGTAGAGCGTCACGACCTGGATGGTCGGGTAATCGACCTCAGGCAGTGCAGAAACAGAGAGCGAGCGGTAGCCCACGAGGCCCGCCAGCAAGAGGGCGATCATCAAGAGCGTGGTCGCAACCGGGCGCAGGATAAATGGACGTGAGGGATTCATGGCGTGTCCTGTTCAGCGGCAAGGTCGGCGATTACGCTGCCGGCTTCGCTGCGCTGTCATGCTTATGCGGGTGGGCCGGCTTATCGCCCTTGCTCGCATCCCCACCCTGCCCTGCGTCGGCCGATTCCGCGAGGCGAATCTGGGTACCGTCGGACAGGCGATCGACGCCATCCGTGACCACTTGCTCGCCCTTTTTGATCCCGTCGGTCACAACCATCATGTCGCCATTGCGCGGGCCGACGACGACAGTCCGCATATTGGCCCGTTGATCAGCACTGACGGCCCACACATACGTTCCTGCCTTACCGATCTGAACAGCCGCAGCTGGCACCTGCAATGCCGCTTTCAAGGTAGAGACCTGCATACGTGCATTGACAAACTGGTTAGGGAACAGCGAATTGTCGGTATTCGCAAATTCAGCCTTCAGCTTGACGGTACCCGTCGTCGTATCCACCTGGTTATCAATGCTGGTCAACTTACCCAGGCCCAGCCGCTGCTTCATATCGCGGTCCCAGGCTTCGACTGTGACCGGCTGGTCGGAACGGTAGGCGTTCAGCACGCTTTGCAGCTGTACTTCGGGCACCGAAAACACCACATAGATGGGCTGCACTTGGGTGATGACGACGATGCCGGTCGCGTCCGACGCGTGAATCTGGTTCCCGATATCGACCTGTTTCAAGCCCAGGCGACCGCTGATCGGCGCCACCACACGACTGTAGTCGAGCTGCAAATGCGCAGCGTCCACCGCCGCCTGCTCTGCCTTGACGGTGCCTTCAAGTTGGCGCACCAGCGCTTCTTGCGTATCGACCTTCTGTGCGGCGACCGAATCCTGCTTCAGCAGCATGCGATAGCGTTCCAGGTCAGCACGCGCGTTGGTCAGGTTTGCCTGATCGCTTGCCAATTGCCCCTGTGCCTGCGCCAATGCGACCTGGAAGGTGCGCGGGTCGAGCTCTGCCAATAATTGGCCAGCCTTGACGACATCACCTTCCTTGAAATGAATACGCTGCAATTCGCCATCGACCCGGCTGCGGACGGTTGCGGTATTGGCCGCCGTCACAGTCCCCAGGCCATTCAGGTAGACCGGCACGTCACTCTGCGTGGCAAACGCGGCCTTGACCGTCTGTGACTGGCCCTTGCCGCCGCCATTCTTGCCGCCAAACCGGCTCGACCATCCCCCCCCATCCGCTGCTGCCGCAGCAGTTCCGTGCTTGGCATACCAGGTGCCTCCGGCAGCGAGGGCGATCAACAGGACAAGCAGCGTGATTTTCTTGGGCTTGGAGAGCGTCATGGTCTTCAGGTCGGCAACGGTTTTATGGATGAATCGCCCGGCGCACGCGGATAGCTTGCCTGCACACGGATGGGTCAGCTCACAGCATACCAATGTGGGTCGTCAATAAAGTGAAGAAAATATGGATTAACGAAGCTTTGCACTTCCTCACGCGACGAACGTCGCGGCTGCAGCCCTATCGTCGCAAGACCCAGTGCTGGGGCGGCCCAGAGATAAGATGAGCGCCGGCAAGGTATATCTACAGAAGCAGCGAACGGCATCCCAACGTATAATTGCAGCTTCGCTCATCTGGCCGCACCCACGCAAAATGCTTCCTGTCCTTCCCGATCCTCGCCAATACCCGTCGAATCCGCACCCCCTGCTAGATCTGGTCACCCCGCTACTGCAAGAGCGCGACCTGGGCCGACTGGTGGCGGCCGAATCCGCACTCGACAGCGAGATCGCACGGCATCTGGCCGCAGAACATGACCACGAAATCGCTGCCGCGTTTGCGGGTGCCGATGCCGCGAGCTTGCGTATCCTGACTGACCGGCTGCGTGCCGTGATCGCGCACCCTAGCAAGCCCGGCGCACCGTACGCCGTGCCATTCGCGATTCCCGTCGTCTTTGTCGCAGGCACCCGTGGCACGCACACCTTGCCCGGCCGCCTGCCGGATATCGACGCCGTCAAGCGCCTGTTGACTGAGCACGGCATCCTCCAAGCCAGCGGCGACGTATCGATCTCGGCGCGCTTTGTCGATCGCGACCAACTGCTTGCCGTTAAACCCAGTCAATTGGCCCGCTGGCGCGATGCTCTGCAGTATGCGTCGGGCGGCCTGCCAGCCGAATTCACCGAGTCGCCGATCGAAGTGAATGGCGACGGCGTTTTCCTACGCTACCTGGTGGGCGTGGCCATGCAGCAACCCGACCAGCCGCCGGTCGTTGCGCTCAATACCCCGCTCGGCCCCTGGGCCATGGCATTGACCAAGCTCTTGGGTGACCAGCTCAAGCACGATACGCTGACCCTGTTCCCCCTACCGCGTGCGCCACAAACCTGGCTCGCAGCGCTCGACGACGGTCGCCACGCGCAGCAAGAGATCCGCTTTCAGGTATTCGTCAGCAATACCTTGCGCAAATTGCGCGAGGCCGGCGAGACACCCGTAGCCGTCTTCTCCGCACATCAAGGTGGCGAATTGCGTGTGACCCTCGGTGCAGCGGAAAATACCGAGGAATGGGCCGGTTTCGTCTGGCCACTGGCACCACTCGACCGCATCGACGCCATCCAGCATATGATGGAAGCGCTGCTGCGCGAGTGCCATCACGATGCTTTCCGCGTCGTAAGCGAAGTCATGCCTGCAATCAAGGACAACCTCCCCTACTTCCCGCTGCCTGCCGAAGTGCCGGCCGCACCGACTCATCACTGAAAGCACTGATATGTCTTACTTCAAGCATCATGTGTTCTTCTGCACCAACCAACGCCCGAACGGCGAAAGCTGCTGCAACGACTTTGGCGCAAGCGATATGCATAAATACGCCAAGGATCGCGTCAAGGAGCTCGGCTTGGCCGGCCCCGGCAAAGTCCGCACCAATAAGGCCGGTTGCCTCGACCGTTGCGCTGAAGGCCCGGTGATGGTGATCTACCCCGATAACGTCTGGTACCAGTATGTGGACAAAGACGACGTCGAGGAGATCATTCAGGAACATCTCGTGAATGGCCGTGAAGTCGCCCGCCTCAAGATCTGATCCATCGCCTGCAGGCTTGCCATGAAGTCACCTCAATTCATCCAAACCACCATCGCCGGCCCGGTCGGCGCGCTCGATACCCTGGTGCTCGAGCACGCAACTGACGGCGCTCCTGTCGGTATTGCCCTGGTCGCCCACCCAAACCCAACCCAAGGCGGCACCAACACCAACAAGGTGGTGCATACGATTGCCAAGGTGCTGTCGCGTCTGGGCTATGTGGCCTATTGCCCCAACCTGCGTGGCGTGGGCAAGAGCGAGGGTGAACATGACAATGGCCACGGCGAGGTAGACGACATGGCTGCGGTGCTTGCCCATGCGCAGGCCGCGCACGGCCCCTTGCCGCTGGTCCTCGCAGGCTTTTCCTTCGGCACCTTTGTGCAGTCGCAATTGGGCGAGCGGCTCGGCGAGGCCGCAGTCGCACGCATGATCCTGATCGGCCCGGCGACCAGCCGCTGGGCGCTGCCTACCGTACCCGCGTCGACCTTGGTTGTGCATGGTGAAGAAGACGAAGTCGTCCCACTCGCCACGGTATTTGACTGGGCAAGGCCGCAATCGCTGCCGGTGGTGGTCGTACCGGGTTCCGGTCACTTCTTCCATGGCAAGCTCACCTTGCTGGCCGATATCATCCACACCGCAATGCGCTGATGCCGGTGATCGCGCCTACGCTACTTTGGCCCGTCAACCTCATCGCCGTCGGCCTGATCTGCCTCACGATACGGCGCGTACCCTGGCGTACGCTCACCCAGCGTCAATTAACCGGTTGGCTCGGTGCTTCGACCTTACTGGCCGTTTTGTGGCAATTCGCGGCCGAGGTTCGGCCCGGTCTTGCCATTCACCTGCTGGGCGCATCTGCCCTCTGCCTGATTGCCCGGCGAGATAAGGCCTTGATCGGCACAGCCATCGCCGTTCTCGCCAACTGCGCCAACGGGCGTATGAGTTGGTCGCTCGCAGGGTGGACATGGTTACTTGCCCTTGTGCCAGCGGTATGGATAGCCGACCGCGCCTTGCTGTGGAGTCGCAAGCGCCTGCCTGCCAACTATTTCATCTATTTCTTCGTCAACGGCTTCTTCGGCGCCGCACTAAGCTATTGCATCGGTACGGCCTGCCTGCTGACAGGCTATCTGATGGCGGGGCACTACCCATTTGATGTCCTGGTGGATGAAGCCCTCCCCTACTATCTGCTATTCGCTTGGGCCGAAGCTTTCACCACCGGTCTGGTGCTCGCCCCTTTGGTCATGTATCGCCCAGAATGGGTGGAAAGCTTCGACGACAGCTTTTATCTGCGCGACAAGTAGGTGTTTTGTACTACCCATAAAACAAAAATCCCGCACACGGCGGGATTTTTGTTTGCTGCTGCAGCGCTTGCTGATTACAGCTGACCTGCATTCTCTGCCAGGTACTTGGCCACGCCAGCGGCGTCGGCCTTCATGCCGGTCTTGCCCTTGTTCCAGCCAGCCGGGCAGACTTCGCCGTGTTCTTCGGTGAATTGCAGTGCATCGACCATACGGATCATTTCGTCGATGTTGCGGCCCAGCGGCAGGTCATTCACCACTTGGTGACGCACGACGCCGTCGCGGTCGATCAGGAAGGAGCCGCGGTATGCGACGCCGTCAGCGGCTTCAACGTCGTAAGCCTTGCAGATGTCGTGCTTCACGTCGGCAACCAGGGTGTAGCCCACTTGGCCGATGCCGCCCTTTTCAACCGGGGTATTACGCCATGCGCTGTGCGTGAACTGGCTGTCGATGGAGACACCGATCACTTCGACATTGCGCTTCTTGAACTCTTCCAGACGATGATCGAAAGCGATCAGTTCGGATGGGCACACGAAGGTGAAGTCGAGCGGGTAAAAGAAAACAACGGCGTACTTGCCGCGGGTCGCGCCGGACAAGGAGTAGCTGTCGACGATCTCACCATTGCCAAGTACGGCAGCTGCATGAAAATCAGGGGCTTTCTTACCTACGAGGACGGCCATGTCGGTTCTCCTGGAAAGTGGTGTACGAAAACTATCAAATGTAGGCGCAGTCTGGCTTGCAGTCCAATTGAATCAGCGCAATGTTGCAATAGTTTGTTCCTATTGGCACTAACGTGGCCGCAGTCGCAAGAATCACCGTGCGCTTTCAACGCACGCGTCACATGCGACACGACGCTTTGCGCTATAACAAGACCATACATCAAATTCGCGAATCCGGATGGATCGACCCGGACATTCGCGACCCATACCTTGCAGTCAAGTCTTCAAGGCCAGGAGTGAGGATACGCATGAAACCCAGACAGTCGCTTGGCGAACGTCCGCTGTTGCTCATTATCTGCTTCTTCTTGTGCTATCTCCTACTCGCGACCGTCAGCATTTGGGTGGCCAAACTATCTGGCCTTATTTCCGTCGTCTGGCTTGCTAACGGTGCCGCATTTGCGTTCTTCTTGAAGTATGAGCGGCGCCTGTGGCCGGCATTTGCCGTATCCATGATCCTGGCGCACGCCTCTGCCGCGTGGCTGCACGCCTTCAACCCTTTGCTTGGCGCTGCGGCGGGCAGTGCAAATGTGATCGAAGTATTGGTCGCCGCCACGATTGCGACGCGCTTCTACAGGCATCAGGAACACGAGCTCACATTTGGCCGGGCTACCCAGCTGCTGTGCATCCTGATCTTCATCGGTATTCCACTGGGCGGGCTACTCGGCGGTACGATCGCCCAGCATGCCATGGGCCTCTCCTGGGGGGCGGCCTATGAAAACTGGCTGTTGGGCCGCTCGGTCGGTGCCATCCTTACCGTTGTACCTGCCGTGCTGCTTAGCCAAGGTGCGCCTACCCGACAATTGTGGATCAACCGGATGCCCCAGACCTTGCTGGGCCTCGGTGCATCACTGGCCATCACCTACGTGTTGCTGACTTTCCTTCACTTTCGCTTCATCTATGTCGCCGTGCCATTGCTGATAATCGCCGTTCGGCTCGGCACCCTGACGGCGTCGCTGATCTGCGCGGTCCTTGTGGTGTTTTTTGGCGAGCTGATGTTTCTGGGTTTTATTCCCACGCCCGAAACCCTGCTGATAGCGGGGCCTCGGGGCGTATGGCCGGGCGTTGCACTCACCGCCCTGCTTCCCCAGCTTGCCGGTTTGATTTGGGACGATAACCAGCGCCAGAGCCAAGCCTTGGCCGCCAGCGAACTGCAGTTTCGCAGTGCAATGGAAATTGCCGCGACCGGGTTTGTACTGACCGATACGGAGGGGCGCTTCCGCGAGGTGAATTCGAGCTTCTGCCGCACGGTCGGCTATACACGCGAAGAGCTCTTGAGCATGCAACATCTGGATATCGTGCATGAGGCAGACCGCGAACGGGTCTCGCAGACGCGCAAGATGCTGGTGCTGGGCGAGTTGGATCGCTACGCGCTGGAGAAGCGATACGTGCGCCGCGACGGCAGCATCGTCTGGGCACTCGGCAAAGGCGCCTGCTTACGCCGGCGGGACGGCGAGATCGAGATCATGCTCGAGGTCGAGGACATCACCAAGCGGCGGGCGCACGAGCAGGAAATCGCCACCTTAAGCGAGCGCTTGCGCCTCGCAACCGAAGCCTTTCATATGGGCACCTGGGATCTCAATCTGCGCGACGCCAGCCTGGATTGGGATGCGCAGATGTATGCGCTCTATGGGATCAACCAGCCGACAAGTACCAGCCATTACGAGATGTGGCGGAGTCGTGTACATCCAGACGACCTGGCTGCTACCGAGGAGGCGCTCCAGCAGAGCATTCAGACGGGTGCTGCGTTCCAGCATGAATTCCGTATCGTCCACCCCGATGGGCAGGTACGGTATATCAGTGCGGGAGGCCTGATCAAGACCGATCTCGACGGCACACCCAGCCATATGATCGGCATGAACTGGGATATCACTGCACGCAAGCAGACCGAGCTGGCCCTGGCCACCGCGCGCGACGCCGCCGAAGCTGCGGCAAAGACCAAGGGTGAATTCCTCGCCAATATGAGCCACGAAATCCGTACACCGATGAACGCCGTGCTGGGCATGGCGCATCTACTGGGCAATACGGGCTTGAATCAAGAGCAACAGCAGTATCTGTCGATGATCGAGCAATCCGGCAAGTCCTTGCTCAGTATTCTGAACGACGTGCTCGATATTTCGAAGATCGACGCCGGCCGCCTGGAGCTGATGCCTGGGGAGTTCAATCTAGACGAGGTCATGAGCGTGCTTGTCAGCGTGATGTCGATCAACGCAGGCGAGAAAGAGCTTGAGCTCGCGATCGGCGTCGACCCAGACGTACCCCGCATCCTGGTGGGCGACAGCCTGCGATTGCAGCAGATTCTGATCAACCTGACGGGCAACGCAATCAAATTCACCGAACAGGGCGAAGTTTCCCTGCTGACCTCTCTACAGGCGCGGGAAGACCATCTTATCCGTCTGAAATTCTCGGTGCGCGACACGGGTATCGGAATGAACGATGCGCAATTGGAGCGGCTCTTCCAGGCCTTCTCGCAAGGCGATGCCTCAACGACCCGCCGCTATGGCGGTACAGGCCTTGGGCTGAATATCTGCAAGCGCTTTGTCGACCTGATGGGCGGCAGCATCGGGGTAGACAGCGAACAGGGCGTAGGTAGCCGCTTTTGGGTCGATATCCCGTTTAATCTACCCGAACAGCCTTCCACACTTCGCATTTATCGCCCAGACAAGGAACTCAAGCTGTTGGTGATCGAGGACAATCAAACTGCGCGTGAGTACTTCGCCAAAATCATTGCCGCCTGGGGCTGGCAGGCCGACCTGGTCAGCAGTGGCGAAGAAGCCCTCCTCCTGCTGCAGTCGCAACCCGACCATGCAGCACGTTACGACGCAGCGCTGATCGACTGGAAGATGCCCAAGATGGATGGGCTCGCGACCATGCACGCCATCCGGGCCGTGCTACGCAAACCGACGTTCCCGGTCTTGATGATGGTCAGTGCCTATGCGCGCGAGAGCCTGCTCAATGAAGACGCGGCATCCGAAATCAACGGCATCATCACGAAGCCTGTCACCAGCTCCGCACTCTTTGATGCACTTCAGCAGGCCGTACTTGGCCAGCAGCCGATCGCCCCGCAAGCCCGCAGCACATTTGCCAATCGCTTCGCAGGCTACTGCATCCTGCTGGTTGAAGATACGCGAGTCAATCAGCTGGTTGCTGCAGGGATGCTGAAGCAGCTCGGGGCGCGGTTTGAAATCGCGGCCAACGGTGAAATTGCAGTCGAACGGATCAAGGCAGAACCGGGCCAGTTTGATTTGGTGCTGATGGATATCCAGATGCCCGTGATGGACGGCATCGCTGCCACACGGCATATGCGGCAGCAGCTTGGGTTAAGTATCCCCATCGTCGCGATGAGCGCCGGCGTCATGCAGGCGGAGAGAGACCTGTGCGCGGCCGCCGGCATGAACGACTTTGTCGCCAAGCCGATTGAGGTTGATCGCCTTGTCTCGGTCATGGCCCGGTTCCTGCCCGAAAAAGCCGCGACACGGGAGGAGTTGGCTCAGTCCAGGGCGCAAGTCGCCGTGAGCCCGATGGAGCAACTTTTCCACCCTGACGATCTGCTGCACGAAGTGATGGGCGACCAAACTGTACAACGTCAGATCATTGCGGAGTTTGTGAAGGACACACGTGGGTTTGTCGATGCCGCACGCCTCGCTTTGGCGACACAGGCCCTGCAAGATGCCAAACGAATGTTCCATACGTTGAAAGGCACTGCCGGCACGCTTTCGGCGCATCAGGTCATGAACTTGGCGCGAGCGGCCGAGACGGCCATGCTTGATGGAGATACCCAAAAAGCGCAACACGTATTGGAGCAGCTGGCACCCGCGCTTGACGCTTTGTTCATCGAGATCGCCACCTGGTTGGAACGCGAAGGCGAAGCGGGCCGCGCCGACGCCCCAGAGCCAGGCGCTGAACCACCAATCGATCACGACGCTCAACTTGCGGTGCTGATCCAGCTAATGCGCGACCACAATATGCGGGCATGCAAGGAATGGGAGGCATTGAAACCGCTGCTCGCCAATCAGCTCGGGGCAGAGACAATCACATCACTTTCTCGCGCCTTGGTGGAGCTGCGTTTTGGTGACGCCGTAACGGAGCTGGAAGCCAAGCTTGCGGAGCTGGGCACCTCTTTGCTCAATCCATAGGGAAGCGCTGACACATCACGCACGGCGCTGCGCTCAAATTTGCCAAAGTACGTCGTTAACGCACCGCCGCAATGGCGCCCATCAACGCGGGTTCCGCAACCCATTGCTGCAGCAGCGCCGTCAAATGCTCGGCATCCATCGGTCGCGAGAACAGATAGCCTTGCATCACATTGCATTTGAGCCGCTGCAGGAACTCGACGTGGCCAGGTTCCTCGACACCTTCGGCCACCAGCTCCATTCCCAGGCTCCCGGCCAATGCCGAGATCGCGGCGACGATGGCCGCGTCGCTCTTGTCGCTCAACACCTCGCGCACGAACGATTGGTCAATCTTCAGGGTATGTACCGGGAATCGCTTCAGGTAGGCAAGGCTGGAATAGCCCGTGCCAAAATCGTCGATGGCAATCGAGATCCCCACCTGCTGTAGTTCCAAAAGCAATTCGCGCGTGCGTTCGGTGTCGACGAGCATGGTGCCTTCGGTGATTTCCAGCTCAAGATGACAGGGATGTAGGCCCGCTTCGGCCAGCACCGACTGCACCATCTCGGTGAAATTGGGCTGTGCGAACTGCATGGCAGAGATATTCACCGCCATACGCATCGCAGGTAGCCCCATTTCTTGCCAGCGACGATTCTGCCGGCAGGCTTCGAGCATGACGAACTTACCCAGGGAGACGATCAAACCCGTCTCTTCTGCCAAGGGAATGAAATGCGCCGGTGGCACCAATTGCCCGTCATCACGTCGCCAGCGAACCAGCGCCTCCACGCCAATCACACGTTGGCTCACGGTATCGACCTGAGGCTGGTAATGCACGGTGAATTTACCCAGTTGCAGCGCCTCGCGCATATGGTTCTCGAGCGCATGCCTTGCGAGGATGAAATCACCGATCTCCGATGAATAGAACTGGTAACCGTTGCGGCCCGCCTGTTTGGCCTGGTACATCGCGGCATCGGCATGTGCCAGCAGGGCTTCGCCGTCCAGGCCATCGTCGGGGTAGATGCTGATACCCATGCTGAATGTGGCCGTCAGCTTATTCCCCTCGATGACATAGGGGTCCGATACAGACTCCAACAGCTTGTCAGCGATCTGTCCCACCGATTCGTTCGAGTCGATCTGCGGCAAAACAAGGATGAACTCGTCACCGCCGCGACGGCTGACCGTATCGGTTGCCCGTAGGCGGCGGATCAATCGATCGGCCACCGCACGCAGCAACTCATCGCCAACTGCATGGCCAAGCGATTCGTTGATGTACTTGAAGTGATCGAGGTCGAGCACCATCAGCGCGAATTTCGTTCGGCCCCGCAGCGCGGCCTGGATCGCCTGTTCGACCCGGTCGCGCAGCAAGACTCGATTCGGTAGGTCAGTCAATGGGTCGTACTGCGCCATATGCGCCATTTTGATCGCCATCGCCCGCGTCTCGCTCACGTCGCGGAACACGATGATGGCGCCACTTGCGCCGCCGTCCGCATCGCGTATCGGCGCGGCGGAGTCCTCGATACCGTATTCGCTGCCGTCCGGCCTGACCAACTGGCTGTTCAGCGCCATGCTCACAATTCGGTTCTCCCCCAGCGCAAATCGGATGGGATTGACCACATGCGCGCCACTGCTGACATCGCGCAGATTCATGATCTCTTCAATCGGGCTACCTTGGGCATCGCGTAGTACCCAGCCGGTCATGCTTTCGGCAATAGGGTTCATGAAGGTAATACAACCACGGCGGTCGGTAACGATGACCGCGTCGCCAATCGAATTCAGCGTGACACGCAGGGTCTCCATTTCTTCGAACTGGGCAATCTCCGCGCGCTTCTGCGCGGTGATATCGGTCAACATCACGTAGAAGCCGCGCGTTTCGCCATCCTTGATGTCGGGCACATATTCAGTATGTACATATCGGCTGGATCGGTCTGGCAGGATCATTTCACGGTCAAAGCGCTGTGCTTCGCCACACAAGACCTTTTCGACATACGGTATCGTCGTCTCGAAGACGCCGGGACCAAGCAGGTCTCGCAAATGCATGCCGACCAATTGATCTGGACGACGTCCGAACCACTTCAGATAGGCGTCATTGCCAAAGCGATTGCGCAGGGCGCGATCCCAATAACCGATCAATGCAGGCACGTTGTCGAGCACGGCCTTCAAGTCTCCCTGCGTTTGCGACAGGAGATCAGTCTTGCTCTTGAGCATGAGCTGCGTGCTGACCCGAGCACGCGCCACGTGGACGTTGAATGGCTTGGTGATGAAATCGACTGCGCCGGATTCCAATGCACGGATTTCATGCGTCATGTCGTCATGAGCAGTGACAAAGATGACCGGAATAGCGCTGACCAAGGGATCGGCGCGCAAGCGCTTGCAGACCTCGAAGCCATCCATTTCAGGCATATCGACGTCGAGGACAATCAGCGTAGGTAACTGCTCGCGAGCGAGACGCAGGCCCGTTTCACCATCAGTCGCAAACAGGACTTCACCCAGGTCAGACAAGGCTGCGCTGAGTGTATGAATGCTGGTGACGTTATCGTCAATAATCAATATGCAACTGCGGCGTTCACGAATCGGCGATGCCCACACGTTTCACTTCCTCCACCCAGGCCCGTATGGCCTCGGCTCCGCATATTGTGTGCTGCGCACCATGCGCAGCGATTTATTTGAATTGACTGCCTCCAACCTTTTTCTAGCACTAAATTTCGATTTTTCGCATGAAAAATCAATAGGCTTCCTCTGGAAGCCTCGATTTAGCCCGCTCAAATGCGATCGAGAGGCCGCAGCCCCTCGATGATCACAATTTGCTAATTCTGAATACCTGCTCAGGCTTTTGGCAGCGTGACGCCAATCTGGCCCTGGTATTTCCCGCCGCGATCACGGTACGACACTTCGCAGACATCGTCGGCATCCGCTTCGAAAAACAACACCTGCGCACAGCCCTCATTGGCGTAGATTTTGGCTGGCAAGGGCGTCGTATTGGAAAACTCCAGCGTCACGTAGCCTTCCCACTCAGGCTCAAACGGTGTCACATTCACGATGATGCCGCAGCGCGCATAGGTCGACTTACCAAGGCAGACCGTCAATACATTGCGCGGAATACGGAAGTATTCGACGGTACGAGCAAGCGCAAAAGAATTAGGCGGGATAATGCAATAACCCTTGCCCGACACATCGACAAAGCTGTTTTCGTCGAAGTTCTTCGGGTCGACCACCGTTGAATTCAGATTGGTGAACAGCTTGAATTCGTCCGCGCAGCGGATATCGTAGCCGTAGCTCGACGTACCGTAGGAGACGATCTTCTGGTCATTCACATAGCGGACCTGTTGCGGCTCGAACGGCTCGATCATGCCGTGCTCCTCGACCATCCGCCGTATCCATTTGTCCGATTTGATGCTCATTGCGTGCTCTCTGCTCAAATGGCGCCATGGCATCGTCGTGCCGTGGCCCCTTTGTGGTTAGGTGTTCTGGATGACGATTTTAGGGAGTTTTGCCGAGAAATCGCGAGCTTTTTCACCGACCTTGACTGCAATCTGTCGCGCGATGGCCTTATAGAGCTGCGCAACGCGGCCATCAGGCTCAGCGGCTACAGTAGGCGTACCCACATCGGTCGACTGGCGGATTTGCATATCGAGTGGCAACTGGCCCAGCAGGGCGACGCCATAGTCGCTCGCCATACGTGCACCACCCCCTTCGCCGAAAATCGGCTCTGCATGCCCGCAGTTCGAGCAGATGTGCATCGACATATTCTCGACGATACCCACGACCGGCACCCCCACCTTTTCGAACATCTTGAGGCCCTTGCGCGCATCCAGCAGCGCAATGTCCTGCGGTGTAGTGACGATGACCGCGCCCGTGACCGGCACCTTCTGGCTCAGCGTCAGCTGAATATCGCCAGTACCGGGTGGCAAATCGACCAACAGATAGTCCAACCCATCCCAGCGCGTATCGTTGAGAAGCTGCATCAGCGCCTGCGTGACCATCGGCCCGCGCCATACCATCGGCTGCTCGGCGTCGATCAAAAAGCCGATCGACATGGCCTGCAGGCCATGGGCGCGCATCGGCGTGATGGACTTGCCATCAGGCGACTCGGGCTTTTGCCCCGAGAGGCCCAGCATCTGCGGCTGCGAGGGGCCGTAAATATCGGCGTCCAGAATACCGACGCTTGCGCCCTCGGCAGCCAGCGCCAGCGCGAGGTTCACAGCGGTCGTCGACTTACCGACACCGCCCTTGCCGCTCGCCACCGCGATGATGTTCTTCACGCCCGGCAGCGGCGTCAGCCCGCGCTGCACCGTATGCGCCTCGATTCGCGTCTCAACCGCAACCTTCACTGCCGTCACACCGGCCACGCCGCTCACTGCCGATTCGACGGTCGCGGCAATTGCCGCATGCCGGCTTTTTGCCGGGTAAGGCAGCGCAATGGTCAGGCTCACCTGGCCGCCATCGAGTTTGATATCGCGTACCGACTTCATGGTGACGTAGTCGCGACCGGTGCCTTCGTCGATCACCGTCTTCAGTGCTGCGATAACGTCAGATTCCACAACCATGCTTTGCTCCAATGCGGGCGCTGTGCCCGCGAGATCGTTCAACCAGATTCTTGTGCCCGCCATTTCGATCAAGATATGGCAGGCATACGATTACTTGACGCCCAGTTCGCGGAGCCGTTCATCGAGATAAGCTTGTGCGGTATACCGCGACGATAGCACCACCTCGGCACGGGGGTGCAGAAACAGGGGCAGCGAAAGGCGTGGCAGATTGGCCTCAGCCGGCGCCGGGTTCACTACCCGGTGCGGGGTGGACGGCAACCACCCACCTGTCGCCTCTTGCAGCATGTCGCCCACATTGATCACCAGCGCCCCCGGGTCCACCGGTACATCCAGCCACTCCCCCGCGCGTGTCATCACTTGCAGGCCAGGTGCACTGGCGGCAGGCAGGATGGTGATCAGATTGATATCTTCGTGCGGCGCAGCGCGTAGCGCGCCTTTGGGTTCATCGCCGGCAAGCGGCGGGTAGTGCAGCACGCGCAGCAGGGTGGCTTCGCTGCCTTGGATCATGTCCGACAAGGGCTCCGACAGTCCCTGCCGGATCGCATCGGGCAACTGCTGTTCGATCCACGCCAACAGGTGGGCGGCGAGCTGCGTCGCTTCAAAGTGATAGCGCAAAGCACCCTCACGCAGTTCAACCGGAATTCGCCCCCATGTGTAAACATGGAAGAACTCCTTCAAGTCCCGCATGGTATGGCCTTTGGCTGTTTCCGAAACATCTGGTGGAAACCAGCCATCCTGCCGTGCGGGGTCGAATCGATACGCGTCCTTGCCAGCCGACTTGAAGAAGGCCGCCCAGTCTGAGTAGATCTCGCCGATCATCGCGGACGGCAGCGGATGATTCCGCAGCACGGCAAAGCCTGTTTCACGCAGCGACTGCGTGAATTGCCAGGCGGCTTCCGGGCTGTGGTAGTCGACCGATTGAACAAACATGCTCTTGACCCAATTGCGAAGGGCAGTATTCTAACCCGTTGAGACCGGTTAAGCCGGTCATTCCGCTATAATCGACCCTTCGTACCGAAGCAAAGTTAGGATTCCGACGTGTCATCGCGCAAGATTCTCGTTACCAACGCCCTCCCCTACGCCAACGGCGCCATCCACCTCGGCCACCTGGTCGGTTATGTACAGGCCGACATTTGGGTGCGTTTCCAGAAGATGCGCGGACATCGTGTGCACTATGTGTGCGGCGATGACACCCATGGCACGCCGATCATGATCAATGCCGAAAAGCAGGGCATGACGCCAGAAGCATTCGTCGCGAAGATGTATGACGAGCACGTCGCCGACTTTGCGGGTTTCCATGTGGGTTTCGACGAGTACTACCACACGAATTCGCCGGAAAACAAAGAACTGGCGTCGAATATCTACCGCCGTCTGAAGGCCGACGGCAAGATCGCCGTGCGTACCATCAGCCAGTTGTACGACCCGGAACGCGCGATGTTCCTGCCCGACCGCTTTGTGAAGGGTGAATGCCCCAAGTGCGGCGCCAAGGACCAGTACGGTGACAACTGCGAAGTCTGCGGCGCCACTTATGCGCCAACCGAGCTGAAGAACCCTTACTCGGCCGTTTCGGGCGCGACGCCGGTGCTGCGCGAGTCGGAGCACTATTTCTTCAAGCTGTCGGACTGTAACGAATTCCTCGCCAAGTGGACCCGCGAACCCGGCCGCTTGCAAAAGGAAGCCGCCAACAAGATGGGCGAGTGGTTCGAAGCAGGCCTGCAAGACTGGGACATCAGCCGCGATGCGCCCTACTTCGGCTTTGAGATTCCCGACGCGCCCGGCAAGTATTTCTACGTCTGGCTCGATGCGCCAATCGGCTACATGGCTGCGACCAAACACCTGTTCGACCGTATCGGCGAAGATTTCGACGCCTATTGGGGCGCTGGGTCCGACGCGGAGCTGTACCACTTCATCGGCAAGGATATCTTGTACTTCCATGCCCTGTTCTGGCCGGCCATCCTCGAATACTCGGGCCATCGCACGCCAACCGGCATCAATGTGAATGGTTTCTTGACCGTCGACGGCCAGAAGATGTCGAAGTCGCGCGGCACGTTCATCACCGCACGCAGCTACCTCGATCTCGGCCTCAACCCGGAATGGCTGCGCTATTACTACGCAGCCAAGCTGGGTAGCGGCATCGAAGATGCCGACCTCTCGCTGACCGACTTCGTCGCACGCGTGAACTCGGACCTCGTCGGCAAATACATCAATATCGCCAGCCGTGCAGCCGGCTTTATTGCCAAGCGCTTTGACGGCCGCCTGGCAGAGACGCTGGCCGACCACCCGCTGGTGACCAAGCTGCAGGAAGCCGCCGATACGCTGGCCGAAGGTTATGAAGCTCGCGAATACAGCCGCGTACTGCGCGACATCATGGCGCTCACCGATGAAGTCAACCAATACGTCGACCAGGCCAAGCCATGGGAGCTGGCCAAGCAGGAAGGTGCCGATGCACTGCTGCATACAACCTGCTCACTGCTCATCAACCTGTTCCGCCTGCTGACCATCTACCTGAAGCCGGTGTTGCCAAAGCTAGCGGCCGATGTCGAAGCTTTCCTCAATATCGAACCACTCGGCTGGAACGATGCATCGACGCTATTGCTTGGCCATAGCATCAAACCCTATAGCCATTTGATGACGCGGATCGACAGCAAGCAGATCGATGCATTGCTCGAAGCCAACAAGCAAAGCCTGGACGTTGCGCCAGCGGTTGCGGCTGCGCCCTCCATCGAAGCGATTGCACCGACCATCGGTATCGATGATTTCTCGAAGATCGATCTGCGCATCGCCCGCATCGTGGATTGCCGCCATGTGGAAGGCGCGGAAAAGCTGCTGCAGCTGACCCTGGATATCGGGAACGAAACGCGGAATGTGTTCTCGGGCATCAAGTCCGCGTACAAACCGGAAGACCTGATCGGCCGCTTGACCGTGATGGTGGCCAATCTGGCACCGCGCAAGATGAAGTTCGGCATGAGCGAAGGCATGGTGTTGGCCGCCAGCGGCGATACGCCGGGCTTGTTCTTGCTCAGCCCCGATAGCGGTGCCCAACCCGGCATGCGTGTTAGCTAATAAAACAGAGGCCGGCTCATCGCCGGCCTTTGTTTTGCCTTGCTCTCCCCACTGTGGAGCATTCAATGACAGGATTCCCCGCGCTCAGCACCCAGCGCCTGCATTTGCGAGAGATCGTCGCAAGCGACGCCGAGGCTTTGTTCAAGATCTACAGCGACGTCGATGCGATGCGCTGGTTTGGGTCCGAGCCGATGACTGACCCCGTGCAAGCCCGCCAGCTGATCGACATCTATGCCGAATGGCGCCGCGCACCTGCGCCGGGCACACGATGGGGTATCGTGGTACGAGAAACAGGTCAGTTGATCGGGACTGCCGGCCTCTTTCGCTGGAACAAGAGCTGGCGCAATTGCGTATTGGGCTATGAACTGGGCCGTGCTGCCTGGGGATACGGCTACATGACTGAAGCCTTGCAGGCGATTCTGGACTACGGATTTGTCTCCATGGCGCTGCACCGCATCCAGGCGGAGATCCACCCCGACAACCTGGCCTCAAAGCAGTTGGTCGAGCGCCTCGGGTTTCGAATGGAAGGCACCCACCGCCAGCAAGGCTACTGGGGTGGTCAATATCACGATCTGCAATGCTACGCGCTGCTGGAAGGCGAGCTGCGCCATCACGTCGGGAAACCATGATGCAACTGCACTTTGTACCAGACGCCGTCTTATTCGATATGGACGGTTTGATGATCGACAGCGAACGCGCAGTCATGGCCTGTTGGCGGCAAGCCGCGTCGGAACACGGCCTGCCGATCGACGACCACCTGCTTCATGGCATGGTGGGACTGCATGAGCGCCTGTGCCGCGAATTGCTCTCCCGTCATTTTCCCGATCGGGACTTGCTTCCCCTGTTTGTGCGCACCAATGAACTCTACGAGGCGCAGGTTGATGCCGGCCTGCCGCTGAAGCCCGGTATTTTCCCTTTGCTGGAATGGCTGGGTGAACAAGGTATGCCTAAGGCCGTGGCGACCTCAACACAACGCACCACCGCTGAAACCAACCTCGCGCGCACTGGCCTTGGCAAGCACTTTTCGGTTGTCATGACGGGTAGCGACATCGAGCACCCCAAACCCGCTCCCGACATCTATCTCAAAGCCGCACGCAAACTGGGCATCGACCCGAGCCGCTGCCTGGTGCTGGAGGACTCGGAACCCGGGGTGCGAGCAGCCCTGGCTGCCGGGATGACGCCGATCCAGATTCCGGACGTGAAGTTGCCGAGTGATGAGCTGCGCGCCATGGGGCATCGCATTGTCGGTTCGCTCGATGATGCGCACGCCTTGCTGCGGGCTGCCTTGGCGAGCCGGGAACCGGTATGAAGGCCTGCCTGCTGCGTATCGAAGGTTTGGTGCAAGGTGTCGGTTACCGTCAGGCGACCGTACAGGCAGCGCAGCGCTTCGGTATTGTCGGCTGGGTGCGCAATCGGCGTGATGGCAGCGTTGAGGCGCACGTGCAAGGGAATGCGGAAGCCATCGCAGCCCTGATAGCCTGGGCGCACCAAGGCCCGCCGGCGGCGATGGTTGAAAAAGTACTGGTCACCGACGTCTCCCCCATCGAAACCACAGAATTCACCTGGCAGCCGACGGAATAACACAGCCGTCTGTCGCCCTCAAAGCTTGAATTGCTCCACCGCCACCTGCAGGCGCGCGGCTAGCTTGGCCACCTCTTCGCTGGCAATACTCGTTTGCTGCGCGCCGTTTGCGGCTTCCACCACGATCTGCTTGATTCGCCGAATGCTCTCGGCCATTTCGTCGACCATCTTGTCCTGACGCGAGGTCACACTTGCGATTTCATCGTCGAGGCCCGCAATCTCCCGGGCCGACTCAGCCAGGCGCGAGATGGCGACGCCCGCCTCGTGCGCGCGCTTGAGGCCTTGGTCCGCCTTTTCCTTGCTCTGCCCCATCACCATCACCGCTTGCGAGGTCCCTTCTTGCAGCTCACGAATCACCGCCTGGATTTCGGTCGTCGAATCATGGGTGCGGTTCGCAAGCACGCGCACTTCATCTGCCACTACGGCAAAACCACGGCCGGCCTCACCTGCGCGAGCTGCTTCGATCGCGGCGTTCAGGGCGAGCAGATTGGTCTGCTTGGCGATCTCGTTAATGACCGATAGCACCGAGCCGATCTTGTCGCTATTGCGGGCAAGCGACGCAATCACTTCTGCGGCGTTATCAACTTCCCTGGTCGCATCGCCAATCGTGACGATGGTGTCCTTGACGATGGCCTGGCCTTTTTCAGCCTCGCTGTCGGCATAGGCGGCCGCCTCGGATGCCTTGGCAGTGCTGCTCGATACCTCGTGGATTTCGTTGCTGAGCTGCGATACGGCATTGACCACATCATCAGTCTGTCGCTGCTGCTGCTGGATCCCTTCGGCAGCCTGTTCGGTGATCCGGGTAGTCTCTTCGGCAGCTGCGGCGAGCTGGATCGCAGTTTCGGAAACCTGCTTCATCACGCCCTGCAGGCGCTCGACAAAGACATTGAAGGACTGTGATACCCGGGAGAATTCGTCGTTGCCAATCACCGTCAGCCGGCGCGTCAAATCTGCATCCCCCGACGCAATGTCACCCAGCGCCAAGCCCAAGCGCTTAAGCGGCTTCAGCACAACGGCCGAGATGCTGAGTGACAAGGCAACGATCAAGATCACGTCGAGCAGGACAATCTGCACAACGAGCGTCAACCAATTGCTGCGTAGCGCCTCATCTACCGAGGCGTGCGAGACGTAAATCTTGGCTGTGGCGACCTTCTTCTTGGTCCCGTTATCATCGAATATCAGATCGGCTTCGGTGGTCGCCCCTGCAATCTTGGCGTCCTTGCCTGCAGCGTTGACCTTGCCTTGCTCATCCCGCAATCGGCCGTCGAGAAACGTTGCGCCATTGCTCAGCACAATGCCATTGAAGGTGGCATCCGACATTTCGGCTTCGAGAATCTGTGCAATCTGCGCTTTATCGAAATTCCATACCGCCGCAGGCAGGCTCAGCTGCAAACGCACCTGCAGGGCCTTCGAGCGAGATTCGAGATCGCGCTCAAGCCGCGCTTTCGTTGTACTGCCGTTGTAGGCGCCAAGCGCAGCCAACACGAGGGTAACGATGACCACAAACAAGACATTGAGGCGGCCATTGATGCTTTGCATGAATTGCATAGTCCGAATCTCCGGCCCATTCGCATGGATGAAGAACAAATCAGGCGCCGAAATGCCGCTTACGGCACCGGCGCGCGCACATCCCCCTCAGGATGCCCTATCCGTTCTATGCCCTCTAACGCTCCAACGACCCGGGCGTTATGATTTTGGCTCCGACCGGCGGCCATTTAGCTCAGTTCCTCAGGTCGCCAGGTCGTTTTGATCACCCGTCTATCCCTCTACAACTTAGTTCACCGCGCAGCTTTGTTAAAGCGGCAATCGCCCTCTGCGCCAATGGCGGGTAAAATCCGCCTATGACGTCCCCTGCATTTGTCCACCTACGCCTCCATTCTGAATTTTCCGTCACCGACGGGATCGTCCGTATCGATGACGCGGTCAAGCGCGCCAAATCGCATGCCATGCCCGCACTGGGCATCAGCGATCTGATGAATCTGTTTGCCATGGTCAAGCATTACAAGGCCTGTCGTGGCAGCGGCATCAAACCCATCATCGGCGCTGATGTCTGGATCGAAAACGAAGAAGATCGCGACAAGCCCACGCGTGTCTTGCTGATCGCCCGCAACCGTGCCGGCTATGGCCGCCTGTGCGAGCTGATTACCGCCGCCTATCGCATCAACCAGTATCGCGGCCGCGCCGAGCTGAAAAAGAGCTGGCTCGAATCGGGCGACAACAGCAACCTGATCGCCCTTTCGGGCGCTCAGCATGGCGACGTGGGTACCCAGTTGCTGAACGGCCAGCAAGACGCCGCGCGCACTGCCGCCCAATGGTGGGCAGCGCGTTTCCCGAATAGTTATTACATCGAGCTGCAGCGCGCAGGCCATGCCGAGGCCGAGCCCTGCGTGCAGGCCTCTGTCGCGCTCGCGGCCGAGCTTGGCCTGCCGGTTGTCGCCACGCACCCGATTCAGTTCCTCGACCGTGATGACTTCGGCGCGCACGAAGCGCGGACCTGCATTGCCGAAGGCTATGTGCTGGCCGACAAGCGCCGGCCCAAACGCTATACCGACGAGCAATATTTCAAGAGCCCGGACGAGATGTTGGCGCTCTTTGCCGACATTCCGCAGGCCATCGCCAACGCAGTCGAGATCGCCAAACGCTGCAACGTGACGGTGCAACTGGGCAAGAACTTCCTGCCGCTCTTCCCGACGCCGGAAGGCATGACGCTGGACGACTACCTGATCGCCCTCGCGAAGGAGGGTCTGGAAGACCGGCTGCGCGAGCTGTACCCAGATGAAACTGTACGCGAGGGCCGCCGGGCTGAGTACGAGGCACGCCTGAAGTACGAGTGCGACACCATCATCCAGATGGGTTTCCCTGGTTACTTCCTGATCGTGGCGGACTTTATCAACTGGGGTAAGAAAAACGGCTGCCCCGTGGGGCCGGGCCGGGGTTCGGGTGCCGGTTCGCTGGTCGCCTACGTACTCAAGATTACCGACCTCGACCCGCTCAAGTACGCGCTGCTGTTCGAGCGCTTCCTGAACCCGGAACGGGTCTCGATGCCCGACTTTGACGTCGACTTCTGCCAGGAAAACCGCTGGCGCGTGATTGAGTACGTGCGGCAGAAATACGGTGAAGAGGCGGTCTCACAGATCGCAACTTTTGGCACGATGTCGTCCAAGGCGGTGATTCGCGACGTGGGTCGTGTACTCGATCTGCCGTTCGGTCTCTGCGACCGCCTGTCGAAGCTGATTCCGCTCGAGGCCAATAAGCCGGTGTCGCTGGATAAAGCGATGGAGATGGAACCGCAGATCGCCGAGATCATCGCGGCCGAAGATGCGGGCGAATTGATCGAGCTCGCCCAGAAGCTCGAAGACTTGGTGCGCGGCATCGGTATGCATGCAGGGGGTGTGTTGATCGCCCCAGGTAAGCTGACCGACTTCTGCCCGCTCTACATCGCCAGTGGCGAAGACGCATCGCCCGTCTCCCAGTACGACAAGGATGACGTCGAACAGGCTGGCCTCGTAAAGTTCGACTTCCTGGGCCTGCGAAACCTCACCATCATCGAGCTGGCCCAGCGCTATATCAAACAGGTCAGCAATCTCGATGTGGATGTGGCCCTGCTGCCGCTCGACGATGCCGCGGCCTATCGGGTGTTTGCCAGCGGCAATACCACAGCTGTATTCCAGTTTGAATCCAGCGGGATGAAGAAGGTTCTGCAGGAAGCCAAACCAAGCAAGTTCGAGGAAATCATCGCCTTGAACGCGCTATATCGACCCGGGCCGATGGACCTGATTCCCGACTTTATCCGCCGGATGCACGGCGAAAAGTTCGAATACATGCACCCGCTCTTGGAGCAGGTGCTGGCACCTACCTATGGCATCATGGTTTACCAGGAACAGGTGATGCAGGCGGCCCAGGTGTGCGGCGGCTACTCGCTCGGCGGCGCCGACTTGCTGCGCCGGGCCATGGGTAAGAAAAAGGTTGAGGAGATGGTGCAGCAGCGGGCCAACTTCGTAGCCGGTGCCGCCAACCTGCAGATCGACCAGGCCAAGGCCGACGAAATCTTCGACTATATGGAGAAGTTCGCCGGCTACGGCTTCAACAAGTCGCACGCCGCCGCCTACGCGCTCGTCGCCTATCACACCGCTTGGCTGAAAGCACACCATTGCTCCGCCTACATGGCGGCGACGATGTCGACTGAACTCGACAACACCGACCAGTTGAAGCTGTTTTACGACGACTGCCTGGCAAACAACCTCAAGTTTTTACCGCCTGACGTCAACGAAGGCTTCTATCGCTTCGTACCGGTGTCGCGGAGCGAGATTCGCTATGCGCTCGGTGCAATTAAGGGCTCGGGCGAAGCCGCGATCGACCATATCGTGGCCGAGCGGCAAAAGTCCGGCCCCTTCAAAGATCTCTTCGACTTCTGCCACCGCACCGACAAGCGCATCGTCAATCGTCGCGTGATCGAAGCCCTGATCCGGGCCGGTGCGTTCGACGCCCTGTGCGACCATCGCGCTAGCCTGCTGGCGACCGTGGGTCTTGCGCTGGAAGCCGCCGAACAGGCGCTCGCCAATGCAGGCCAAGGCGGCCTGTTCGACGCCTTTGAGCCAGAACCGCACCATGCGCTGCAATTGGTCGACGTGCAGCGTTGGGACGAGACCGTCAAGCTCACCGAAGAAAAGCTCGCCATCGGCTTTTATCTCTCGGGCCATCCGTTTACGGCCCAGGCCAAGGCAGTACGCGCCTTTGCCAAGACCGAGCTGGCACGCATCATCCCCAACAAGGCAACGCAATGGATTGCCGGCACGGCACTCGAAATTCGCACCAAGATCGGCCAGCGTGGAAAGATGGCGTTCATCACGCTCGACGACGCCACCGCCAAACGCGATGTGATGGTTTATTCGGAAGTATTCGATGCGGCGCGAGCCAAGCTGCGCGAAGATGCCCTGCTGGTGATCGAAGCCAAGGTCAGTGAAGATAGCTACGGTGGTGGTGGCGGGCTGCGCATCATTGCGGAGCGCGTGCTCGACCTTGCCGAAGCGCGCAGCCGTTTTGCTCGGTCGCTCTCATTGCTGTTCAACGGCAATGCCGATGCGCAGCACCTGCGTCAGCTGATGACACCGTATCTTGGCGGTGAATGCCCGGTTCAGATCGAATACCACAATGCCGATGCGCGGTGCCAGATGGAATTGGGCGACGGCTGGCGTGTCACATTGCGCGACGAGCTGATGGCTTCTTTGCGGAGCTGGTTGGGTGACGATGCGGTCAAGGTCCGCTTCTGATTGACCATGACAATGAGG
>Ga0213872_10000413_pt1 | contig 35029 bp, 27 predicted proteins | sample VelepicomBERX_R2_FD_160071 | JGI IMG/M metagenome (GOLD analysis project Ga0213872, IMG submission 160071) | Rhizosphere microbial communities from Vellozia epidendroides in rupestrian grasslands, the National Park of Serra do Cipo, Brazil - RX_R2 | ecosystem: Host-associated > Plants > Roots >... | reverse complement strand
CACCGGCGAAATCGGCACCGGCATAACCGATTTCCTCGGCGTCTTCTACGAATACGGCATCAGCAACACGTTTCCGGGCTGGAAGGGCGCAGGAGGGCCGGCCGACGTCCGCGCAGTGCACTTCTTCCATCCTGGCGACAGCGAACTCCTGGTGGGGCTGGACAGTAACAACGATCCTACGGGCCAGGACGTGTGGAACTCGGTGCCTGCCTGGGGCTATCCCTTCTACGGCTCGCCGCAGGCCCCGGGCGCGCCCGCAAGCCCTATGATTACTAGCCTGGCCGCGCAGGCCGGGAGTGTGGGCGTGTATGCGCTGCTGAATCGCCAGTGGTACGCCGAAGTGTCAATGTACCGCGTGGCGACCCAGTTCTTCCGTTGGATGAGCGCGGGGACTTCATTCCAGGCGGGCGGCCTAAACTACCTGCAGGGCTTCAACCCCTATTGGCGGGCCTACTGGACGAAGGAGAGCGGCCCGAACGTGGTGATGGTGGGGACTTTCGGCATGCATTCAAACGTGTATCCGAACAGCGCCACTCCCGGCGGACCGACCGACGTCTTCTCGGATTACGGCTTCGATTCGCAGTATCAGCATCTGGGAGAGACCCACAAGGTGACGCTGCGCGGGGCCTATATCTACGAAAATCAGTCGTGGAACGGAAGCTTCCCGCTCGGCGCGTCGTCAAGCCCGAATGGCAATCTGAAGACCCTGAACTTGAACGGCAGTTACGCATATCGCGACCGTTGGACCTTTAGCGCAGCATTTCTTCTCAGTAATGGCAGCAGCAATGCCGCTTTCTACGGGGTGTACGATCCCTCCGGCACGCAAATCACTGCCAAGCCCAATACCAGCGGGTATGTGCTTGAAGTGGACCGTCTGATCACGCAGAACGTGGAGGTGATGCTCCAATACAGGGGCTTCGCGAAGTTTAACGGGCTCAAAAACAACATCGACGGAATGGGTCGCACCGCGACCGACAACAACACCCTGTGGCTGAGCGTGTTCTTTGCCTTTTGATTCTGGAGGGAGCATAGAGTGAAATTTCGCGAATCGGTCGCCCATGCAGTTATTACAAGTGCCGGAGCTCTGTTGATGATGGCTCTTGGCGTCCAGGCGCAAGACCGCCCGATCCCTCGCATCGTTACTTGGAACTGCTCCGGATGCCACGGAATCGACGGCAACACGAAACTGCCTTATTTCCCACGCCTGGCGGGTCTCAAAGAGGCCTTTGCCGAGAAGAAGATCGAGATGTTTCGGGCAGCGGCCTCGCCCCCGGTGGACGAAGTGTTCGCCTGGATCGTCGACCCGGATAAATTGAAGGAGCCCAGAAATCACCCGGCGCGTGTCAATATGATCGGCATCGCGCATGCGATTACTCCGGAAGAAAGTAAGGCGGCAGCCGCGTGGTATGCAGCGCAGCAGCCGAAGCCAGGGCGCCATGGCAATCCGGCACTCATTGAGATGGGCAGCGTGCTTTTCGCAAACGGTCTGCCGTCGCAGCATGTGCCGGCTTGCAAAGGTTGTCACGGCGCGCAGGCGCAAGGCGTGGGCGCCGCGCCGCGCATTGCGGGTCAGAACGCCGAGTACATCATGAGCCAGTTGGCAAAATTCAGCGCCGGCGACCGCCAGCACGCGCCGGAGATGACCCTGGTCACTAGGGAACTGGAAGGCGAGCAGGCCCGCGCCGTGGCAGAATATCTTCAGTCGCGCTGACGCCGCCTTCGGTTCAAATCCCGGCAGTCTGCGGAGACTCTGCCAAGCGTGATAACACTATTGGTCAGTCAAATGATCTGACCATGAACAAAAGAGAATTCCTGAAAACGTCCGGTGTTTTGATGACTGCCGGCATGCTGTCGCGCTTGGATGCGGACGAGCAGCAAAGCGGGACCCGCTCGAACTGGGCCGGGAACTACCAATACCATGCAGAACGATTGGACGTTCCCCAAACGGTGGACGACGTTCAAAAGATCGTGCGGAGCCGTGGCAAGCTAAAGGCTCTCGGCACACGCCATTCCTTCAACAGCATCGCTGATACCGGCGGCGATCAAATCTCGCTGCGGAACCTGAATCAAATGACGTTGGACGCAAAGTCGCGAACCGTGACTGTGGGCGCCGGAGTTACCTACGGTCAACTGGGTCCCTATCTCGATGCGCAGGGTTATGCGCTGCACAACCTGGCTTCCTTGCCGCATATTTCTGTCGCCGGCGCCCGCTCCACTGCAACGCACGGCTCGGGTGTGAAGAACGGGAACCTCTCGACGGCTGTCTCTGCGATGAAAATCGTTACGGCTGACGGGGAACTCGTGGCTCTCTCGCGGGAAAAAGACGGTGAGCGATTTCAGGGAACAGTGGTCGATTTGGGCGGGCTTGGTGTAGTAACAGAACTGACTCTTGATGTTCAGCCCAGGTATGACCTCAGACAAGTCGTTTACCAGGACTTATCCATAGCTCAACTGGAGCACCACCTCGATGAAATTTTCTCCGGCGGTTATAGCGTCAGCCTCTTTACCGACTGGCAAAATCACCGGATCAGTGAGGTATGGATCAAGAGCCGCGTCGACCACGATGGCTCTTCTGCTTTGAATCCTGAGTTCTTTGGAGCGAAGCTCGCAACAAAGAAACTTCACCCGATTGCCGGACAGTCGGCGGAGAATTGCACGGAGCAGATGGGCATCCCCGGTCCGTGGTATGAACGCCTGCCCCATTTCCGTATGAACTTCACGCCAAGTGCGGGTCATGAGTTGCAAACGGAGTATTTTGTCCCGCGAGACAAGGGGTACGAAGCCATTCTCGCGGTTGAAAAACTGCGGGAACAGGTTACACCGCATCTCTTTATCTCGGAATTGCGCACGATTGCCGCCGACAGCCTTTGGATGAGTCCGTGTTATAAACGGCCTTCCATGGCAATTCACTTTACCTGGAAGCCTGAATGGCCCGCGGTGAAAAACGTGCTTCCAATGATCGAAGAGCAATTGGCGCCGTTTGATGCGAAGCCGCATTGGGCAAAAGTATTCACCATGCCGTCTTCACGGTTGCAATCGCTGTACGAAAAGCTGCCCGACTATCGGGAATTGCTGAAGCAATACGACCCACGCGGCAAGTTCCGCAATGATTACCTGAGTACCAACATCTTCGGTTCATAAAACGAACCTCCAGGAGGTCGTCAATGAAAAACAGCTCCGCTATCGGTTGCCTCGCATGTGTTCTCATTTGGCTTTCGGGCGTGCAGGCCGTCGCACAGTCGTCCAAGGCGAGCACTGACCCTTGGTGGAAGCACGCTGTAATTTATGAGATCTATCCACGCAGCTTCCAGGACTCGAACGGCGATGGCATTGGAGATCTGAATGGGATCACCCAGCGCCTCGACTATTTGAAGGAACTCGGAGTGGACGCGATCTGGATTGCCCCGATTTATCCTTCGCCGCTGGTGGATTTCGGCTACGACATCTCGGACTATCAGAACATCGACCCGATGTACGGCACGCTGGCCGATTTCGACCGGCTGATGGCCGAAGCCAAGAAGCGCGATATTCGCGTCATCATGGATGCGGTCCTGAATCACACCTCCGACAAGCATCCGTGGTTCATTGAATCGGCCAGCTCTCGCACAAACCCCAAACGCGACTGGTACATCTGGCGCGATGGCAAAGGCCCAGGCCAGCCGCCGAACAACTGGCTGAGCATCTTTGGTCATTCCGCCTGGGAGTTCAGTCCCCAAACGAATCAGTACTACTATCACTGCTTCTACATCCAGCAGCCCGACCTGAACTGGCGCAACCCGCAGGTGGAAAGCGCCATGTTCAACATGCTGCGTTTCTGGCTCGAACGCGGTGTCGCCGGCTTCCGTCTTGATGCCGTTCCAACCTTGTTCGAAGATCCCTCGCTCAAGGATGAAAAGGTTCTTCCGGGCACCGACAAGTTTGGCGATCCGAACGAGTCGCGGGTCCTGCAGGAAAATCTGCCCGAAGTGCACGGCGTCATCCAGCGCATGCGCGCCATGGTCGATACCTATTCGGGCGACCGTGTCTTGATCGGCGAAACCTACCTCCCGAACGTGGAGGAACTGGACAAATGGTATGGCGGTGCAAAGCACAACGAATTACAGTTGCCCATGGACATGCAGGTGGGATTTGAACCGAAGCTCGATGCGAAGGAGTTCCGGAAGCGCATCAACGACGCGGAAACCAAGATCCAGGGCAACCAGCCGCTGTTCGTGTTTGACAATCACGACAATCCGCGTTCCGCCTATCGCTATGGGGATGGGGTCCACAACAAAGCGATCGATAAGATGCTTGGCACTATCTTGTTCGCTACCCGCTCCACGGCTCTCATGTACTACGGCGACGAGATCGAAATGCCTACCACGGAGCCGACCAGCAAGGAGCAGGTGAAAGATCCCGAAGGTATCACCGGCTGGCCCAAAGAAAAAGGCCGCGATGGCGAGCGTACGCCTATGCAGTGGAATAGTTCGACCTCCGCCGGCTTCAGCACGAATCCCCAAACATGGCTGCCGGTTGCTCCTGATTACAAGCAGGTCAACGTCGAAGTGGAGTCGCGCGATCCGGATTCCATGCTCAATTGGTACAAGAAGCTGATCGCTTTGCGCCGCAGCAATCCTGCGCTGCACGACGGTAATATGACCATGCTCGAAAGCGGCAACGAGCAGGTGGTGGCCTGGAGCCGGACTGCCCCTGACGGCAAAGTCGTTGTTGTGGCCTGTAACTTCGCCCCTGAGCCTCAGGTCGTCTCGCTACAAGGTGCAGGCAAAACGGCCAGAACCCTTGCCGCGAGCGGCCGGACGGCACAGAAAGATACGGTCAGCCTGAACGCACTCTCGCTGCCGCCATACGGCACCATCATCGCCGAAGTGAAATAGATGAACCGCCCCTAACCCGTAGCAGTATACGACCTATCGCAATCACGTCCCCTCAGCGCGGCGCAACTTCTCTAAATCGCCAGATCGCCGCATTAACCAGAAAGGAGATACTCCACAATGTATCGCACGCTCACACTTATTATCGTGCTAGCGGCTCTCGGAAGTTTCCGCAGCACCGCGGCGCAAGACAGAAGTTCCTTCGACGGATTCAAGTTCGTCGACGCATCGGGAAACATCCGCAAGCCGACTGACTATCGTGACATGTATTACATGCTCGGTTCGTGGACGGTGCTCGATCCGAAGGGCAATCAGATGCACTTCACCTATGCGTCACAGGGAGCCGCCGAGTACTATCGCCGCAATAAGAAATTCGCGGATGGCACTGTGTTGGTGAAGGAGATCAACGGAACGGACCACGCGCAGATGACCACCGGAGACTCCAACTGGGCCACCAATACCAATGCCTGGTTTGTCATGATTAAGGATGCGAAAGGTCGCTATCCCAACAGTCCGCTGTGGGGTGATGGGTGGGGCTGGGCACTCTTCAAGTCTGATGCGCCGGACAAGCAGGTTGCAACCGACTACAAGAAGGATTGCCTCGGCTGCCACCAGCCCGCAAAAGCGGACGATTGGATCTACGTCAAGGGTTACCCCGTACTCCATTCAAAGTAAAAGGACCGCGAAGGGCTAAATGGGCTCTCTAAATGGGGACGGTCGCACATTTAATCCGAGCCCAGTACACCATCAAAACCCCCGACGGGCCGAGCCTATTGCGCAATACGGATCGTTCTGAGCTGGCGATCGACCATCACTATATATAAAGATCAACGGACTATTCTGTAAGGGGTGTGCACTCAGGGCATGTACGGGTAGAAGGCAGTTTTCAAACCCCTTATCACCTATCCCGCTGGGCGAGGTTTGCGGCGATCTGAGCTTCGGGAGGCGTGTGCAAAAGTCTCCTGAAAATGAAAAACGCCGAGTCGTCAGGCGACGCTCGGTGTTTTTCGGATGGATTGGAAGCGAGGCGAGTTTTCTACTAGCTATTATACTGGGGTGGTCTAAAACTATTTTCGGTAACTTATTGAAAATAGGGCGATTTTTGGCTGTGACCCAATGAGGGGCATCGCTGGATGCATAGCAGCATCCATTCCCGAAGCTTTAGCCCAAGATCAACGAAAGTTGATCGCGCATCGGAATGCCGCGCGCAGATGCAATCCGTCTGATCTGACGGATCGGTTCGACAACGATTTCAATGGCACCAATCCCGCCTGCCCTCCACCGAATTTTCAAGGCCGCGATGGCCTCGGAATATCGGAGAGTCATGCGTGCTACATTGCGCGGCACGAAAATGGCGCATCGGCGGCATTGGCTGAAACTGGCGGAGACGGTGGGGGTGTCATCCGGCGACCTCATCTTTCCGTTTTGGGATAGGGATGTCGGACGTGCGGATTCGCCTTACAATAGCGAACAGCTTAACTCCCGAAAGCCCTGCCGTAATCCCATGCCGCGCATATTCATCAGCTATAGACGGGAGGACAGTAGTGGTTACGCCGGTCGACTCTTTGATCGCCTCGAAGATCGGTTTGGGAGGAGAAATCTTTTCATGGACATCGATAGCCTCGCGCCCGGTGTTGACTTTGTCGAAGTCATCAATTCGAACGTGAGTGCTTGTGACGTCCTGTTAGCAGTAATCGGTAAGAACTGGCTTACCGCAAAGGACGATCGGGGTCGCCCTCGGCTCGACAGTCCTGAAGACTTTGTACGACTTGAAATCAGTGCCGCCCTAAAGAGAGGCGTTCGTGTAATCCCGGTTCTTGTCGGGGGCGCACAGATGCCCCGTTCTCAAGAACTACCGCAAGAGTTGGCAGGACTGGCTCGGCTGCAAGCATTTGTGCTTTACGATGACGCCTTTCGGGTGAGGACTGAATCACTGATTGAGGCAATCGGGAAGGTTGTTGAGACGCGTAGTGGCAACCGACCACTGCATCCTGATGATGCTCCTTCCGAAGCGGAGCGTAGGCCTTCGGGAATCAATGTCGCCTCGGTACCCGAACAGAATAGTGTAGACCTCAACGCACGCGGAGACCTGTATCGTTTGGGCCAAGACGTTCCGCAGGATTATGCCGAAGCACGCAAGTGGTACGAGTCAGCAGCCGCGGCAGGAAACGCTCAAGCCATGAACAATCTCGGCTGGCTTTACCAGAAGGGGCACGGAGTTAAACAGGATTACGCGCAAGCACGCCGGTGGTATGAAGAGGCTGTCGCTGGTGGAAACGCCACTGCCATGAACAATCTCGGCATGCTTTACCAGAACGGCTACGGAGTCAAGCAGGATTACGCGCAAGCACGCCAGTGGTATGAAAAGGCTGTCGCGGGCGGAAACGCTATGGCCATGAACAATCTCGGCGCGCTTTACCACAACGGGCACGGAGTTAAGGAAGATTACGCACAAGCACGCCAGTGGTATGAGAAGGCTGTCGCGCGGGGAAACGCTGAAGCCATGAACAACCTCGGCTGGCTTTACCAGAACGGACACGGAGTTAAACAGGATTACGCGCAAGCACGCCAGTGGTTTGAGAAGGCTGTCGCCGGTGGAAACGCTATGGCGATGAACAACCTCGGCTGGCTTTACCACAACGGCTATGGGGTCAAGCAGGATTACGCGCAAGCACGCCAGTGGTATGAAAAGGCTGTTGCCGGTGGAAACGCAAATGCCATGAACAACCTCGGCATGCTTTACTACAACGGCTACGGAGTTAAGCAGGATTACGCGCAAGCACGCCAGTGGTTTGAGGGGGCTCTCGCGGGCGGAAACGCTGAAGCACGAGCGAATTTAAAATGTTTACCGCGCTGAGAAATGTTCTTTGTCTCTAGCCCAAAGCGCGACGCATTTAGGCAGGGCAGTTTTCGGCAACCGCGAGTTACGCGCGTGGTCGGCTCGTTCAACGGGGGTTACCTGGTAAGCAAGCTTCGCGCGATTGCCTGCTGCGCCCCCAGGCGATAGCCCCTGCCAATAACAAAGCGCCAAGTCCTGTTATCGCGCGGAATGACGGTTCCGGCGTTTCCATTCCGAGACCCCGACGACTTTGCGGTCGTGAGGAGCGTTCCGTGTCTTTAGAACCCAACTGTCGCTAAGCGTGGTCGGGCGCTCCACCCGTGCCCGGGGTTACAGTGCCACTAAGCGTTATCGTGCCGGCGTAGCCCGTGGAAAGATCCGTAGACGCAATAGGCTCGGCTCGTTGGGGATTTTGATGAGGTACTGAGCTCGGATTAAATGTGCGACCTCCCCATTTAGCGCCATTTAGCGATTTAGCGCATTTAGCACCGTGGTTACAGTGCCACTGAGCGTCATCGCACGGCGTGGCCCGCGGAATGTCGTGCTGTGAACGAATGACTACATCTCGCATGCTCGTCTCACATGCTCCATTACTTCCAAGAGCGTATGTCGCCTTCCGGCACACTACCGGTATGTGTTGTCGTTAAACTCTATGGAAATTCTATATGGCCTCGCAGTTTTAGTCTCAATCGTGATCGGCATAATGCGCGTTGCGTCGCGGCCGTCCATCAGGAAATTTGCAGCTCTCGGAGACCTAAGGGGAAAAACTCTTCAACAGATAATTTCGGGTGTGGGACTTCCAAGCAGCTATAGTAGCTCCGGAACGGGGAGGCTGTTGGTTCAATGGATACGGCCAGGCATGCACATCGCTCTCGCTTTTGAATATAGAGGCACTACAGGGTCCGACTGGGGAAACATTGACGCTCATCAGACTGAATACGTTTGCTTAGGCGTTACGCATCAATACGGGGGCTAATTGACCGATCGCTTACAACGCTCCGCCAGCTTCAGCCAATGTCGCCGACGCGGAGAGCTGATGGCTGGGGGTTCGCAATAGATCACCTTTTCTTTTCGTCCGTACTCAACGGGCTCCCAGCCTTAGACCAACAATTCTGAAAGGTAGCTGTGATGTCTGAATAATCATCACACGCTAGCTTGAGGCGGGGATTCAAACCGTAAGCCGCGGTCAAGAATTGAAGCACGACTCGTTTACCTTGCCTCTTTACTTCTTCCACAACAGGAACATAATCACCGTCTCCAGCGACGAGAACGGCTATATCGTAATTGTCAAAGAAAGCTTGTACGAGCATATCTTTCGTGAGCGCAATATCAACTCCCTTTGCCTTGCCGTCCTTCCTCGTTTTCTTGAACACTACTGGCTGCATTTTGATTTCCCAGATCCGCTCTTTCAATTGTTCAAGTTTCAGGTCGTCGCCGCACATGCTCGTGTAATAGGCCGCCCGAATAACGTTAATTGACTCGTATCCTCCCCTATGATTGGAGATGTTGCAGGCTAACAGAGGATCATGGGGAAAATCGATATTTTGGTTATAGAACCACCATATGAAAGCATCCCTGATGTAATACGCACCATCGATCGGCTCAAAACCCGAATTTCTCAACATCTCTTGACAGCGAATGCAGAGATTCTCACCGTCAATGAACACCATTACTCGTTGAATAGACGCAAGCCACTGTACAACTTACCCAAAGGAAACCCAAAGGAGACTCACCTGACCTTCACCCCCACCATCTCCGCCAGTTTCAGCCAATGCCGCCGATGCGCCATTTTCGTGCCGCGCGCGATGTAGTACCCATGACTCCCAATATTCCGAGAGCCGAGGCCATAGCGGCCTTCGAAATTCGGTCGAGGGCAGGCGGGATTGGGTGCCATCGAAATCGTTGTCGAACCAATCCGTCAGATCAGACTGGGTCACAACCCAAAATCACTCTATTTTCAGAGAGTTACCCGGAATCATTTGGGCCACCCCCGTATAATGGCTAGTAGGAAGCCCGCCGCTTCCAATCCATCTCGAAAAACGCCGAGCGTTGCCTGACGACTCGGCGTTTTTCATTTTCAGGAGACTTAAGCCCATGCCTTCCGAAGCTCAGATTGCCGCAAACCGTGCAAACGCCCAGCTCTCTACCGGCCCTAAAACGGAGGCCGGCAAGGAAGCCATCTCTTTCAACAACCTTCGCCACGGCCTCGCTGGCGAGTTCCACATTCTCTCCTGGGAAAACGAAGAAGAATTCGCCACTCTACAACTCGGCCTCCGCGCCGAATACAAACCGCATACTGTAACCGAGCAGATCCTCGTCGACCGTATGGCGCAGTACGAATGGCTCCGCCGGCGCGCGCTACATCTCCAGAACGTCTGCTTGAACGCGGAAGGAAACATAGACCAAGAAAAGCAGTTCGCTCTCTACTTGCGCTACCAGACCACGCACGAACGAGCCTTCCACAAATCCCTCTCCGACCTGCTAAAGCTCAGAGCCGAAAAGCGCAAGGAGGAAATTGGCTTTGAATCGCAAGAACAGAAAAAGAAACTCCACGAAGCCCGTGTCCGCTTAGCCAACGCCAGGGCCGCTCACCTCGAACTCGACACCGACATTCGCTCCACCATCGAAGCCCGCCTCCCCGGTCACGAGGCCATCCCCTTCAACGAACTCAAGCCCGTCCTCAGCCTCGCTCTCGAAGAGGTTTTCGGGAAGCCTGCAGCCAAAAAGGCCGCTTAGCCGCAACCCACTTCAGGGGCGTAAGCGAGTCCGAGGGAATCTCCATAAATCTCCTTAAGTACTATTGAATCCCCTAACGTAAACGTTTAAACTGAGCGTGGCATTTCATAGGGCATACTCATAGCAGTCCTGATCGGAGGGGAGCGAATTGGGCGCGAGTATCAAAGACGTAGCGGCACGTGCGGGTGTCTCCATTGCAACCGTTTCTCATGTCTTGAACGGCACCCGACCCACCCAGCAGCAGACGCGCGAACGCGTGCTGGCCGCCATTCGTGACTTGGGCTATGCGCAGAATCAGGCGGCGCGGAATCTTGCCCGCGGCCGCAGTACGCTGCTCGGTCTGCTCATTTCGGACATCCGCAACCCGTTTTTCCCGGACATCACGGCCGGCTTCCAGGATCAGGCGCTCGCTCATGATATGGACGCCCTGGTCATGAATACCAACTATGACCCGCAGCGTACGCTGAATTCCGTCCGTCGCCTGGTCGGGCTCCAGGTCCCCGGGGTAGCGGTTCTGACCTCGCAGATTGACCCGGCTGTAATCGAAACCCTTGCCGGCCACCGTATCGCCGCCGTCTATCTGGATCTGGGCCGCGTCGATCAAAGCATCAGCAATATCGTTCTCGATTACGAGCATGGAATCATCGAATCGCTCGAATATCTCACTCAGTTGGGCCATCGCCGCATCGCATATATTGGCGGGCCTCTTCATCTGACCTCGGCCCAGCGGCGCAAGAGAGCCTTCATGGAAACGGCCGTCCGGCTCGGCCTCGAACCCAGTCATACGTTCGACGCCGACTTCACCGTCAAAGGCGGTTATTTCGCCTGCTCGAAACTCTTAAACGGTTCCACCGCGCCTACCGCCATCGTGGCCGGCAATGATCTCACCGCGATCGGCATCCTGCATCGCGCTTATGACGGCAAACTGCGCGTTCCCGAAGACCTCTCCGTCGTCGGCTTTGACGACATCTTGTTTGCCGAATATACCCAGCCGGCTTTGACTACCGTGGCCGTCCCGCGCGGCGAGATAGGCAGAGTGGCCTTTCAGGCGCTTTGGACCATGCTCTCCGATCCCGACTTGACCGGACGGGAATACCGCGTGGGCACTCGCCTGGTAATCCGCGATTCCACCCTTCCCCCGGGAAAAAATGCAGATTGAAAATGGAGACTGTCCCTCGTGGACTGTCCCCATTTTTTGCTCCCTGCATCCCCCATTTTTTCACCCGATAAAATCAAATCCAGTTTCCCAATGAAACATTTTGCTCTTGCGTTTCTAACAGCGCTTTTTGCGCATGCCGCGATGGCAGGCGATTTCACCGGTCACTGGCTCGTGCGCTTCAATGCCGATGGCACCACCCGCGAGACTTCGCTCTATTTGAAAGCCGCTAATGATCAACTCACCGGCTACATGTCCTCCCACCAGGGCAATGAAGCCATTCAGGACGGAAAGATCACCGGCAACACCTTCACCTTCAGCATCGTCCGCGACAACTTCGGGGAATTGACCACGTCGAAATATATCGGCGAGCTCAAGGAGGACACGCTGCTCCTGAAGCCTGCCAGCGGTCACGGGCGCGAGCTCACGTTGAAACGCGTTTCGTCCGAACCGCCCGGACCAATGCCTGCGCCGCCCGCGAAGATTTCACTTCCCGCCGCCAGCCCCGTTTCTTATAACGGTCTCGCGAAAACGCCGCCCATGGGCTGGAACAGTTGGAACGAGTTCGCCAACAAGGTGTCTGATCAACTCATCCGCGAAACCGCCGACACGATGATCAAAAACGGCATGAAGGACGCCGGCTACGTCTACGTCAATATCGACGATACCTGGGAAGGCCAGCGCGACGCGCAGGGAAATATTCAGACCAATTCTAAGTTCCCAAACATGAAGGCTCTCGCTGATTACGTCCACAGCAAGGGACTCAAACTGGGCATCTACTCTTCTCCGGGTCCAAAAACCTGCGCAGGCTTCGAAGGCAGCTTCCAGCATGAAGAGCAGGACGCCAAAACTTACGCCGCCTGGGACATCGACTACCTCAAATACGACTGGTGCAGCGCATCGCAGGTTTACGACTACCACTCGATGCCGGCCGTCTACGCCAAAATGGGCGAAGCACTGCGCGCTACTGGCCGCCCCATCGTCTATAGCCTCTGCCAGTACGGTGTCCTGCACGGTCCGCAATGGGGCGAGAGCGTGGGCGGCAATCTGTGGCGTACCACGGGCGATATCAGCGACAACTGGAAATCGATGTCGCATATCGGCCTCGATCTGCAACTCGGCCTCGCGCAATATGCCGGACCCGGTCACTGGAACGATCCCGACATGCTTGAAGTCGGCAACGGCGGCATGACCGAAACCGAATACCGCACTCACTTCAGCCTCTGGAGCCTGCTTGCCGCTCCTCTGCTTGCTGGAAACGACCTGCGCCACGTCTCACCCGCAATTTTCGACATTCTGATGAACAAAGAGGTCATCGCAGTCGACCAGGATCCGCTCGGAAAGCAAGCCACCCGCGTAGCGAAGGAGGGCGATCTCGAAGTCTGGTCACGGCCTCTCGCCGATGGCTCGCATGCCGTGGGTCTCTTCAATCGCGGTGCTTCCACTGGCAAAGTCACGGCACGTTGGAGCGAAATCGGGGTCAGCGGCTCCGCGCGTGTTCGCGATCTCTGGGCCCACGCCGACCGCGGCCAATCCTCCACTGAGTTCTCAGCCGAAGTGCCGTCGCATGGCGTGGTGCTGCTGAAAATGGAAGCTGTTCAGTAACCGAATCTGCCGAATCTCCATCTGTTTAATTGGGTTCGTGCTCTGGTACAATCCTTCTATTGTCTATTGACAAAAGGGAGTAACAGAAACCATGCGAACTCGTTCCCCGAAACTCGCCGCCCTTCTTATTACCTTGCTGGCGGGCAGCTGCTGCGTATGGGGACAAGTCGTCGGAGCGGGGGTATCCGGCACCGTACATGACGAGACGGGTGCCCCCTTGCCATCAGCCGACGTTACGGTCCTGAATCTGGAGACCGGCGCGGTTCGCAAGCTCGTCACCGACGACACCGGCCGCTACGCGGCACCATCCATCCCCGTTGGAAAATACGAGATCACCGCTTCCAAAACGGGTTTCAGCACGCAGACAAGGACCGGTCTGAACTTTGTCGTGGGTCAGAACACAACCATCGACATCACCCTTCCTGTCGGAGCAGTGAATCAAGTCATCACGGTGGAGGAGGCGATACCGCCGGTTGCCGTCTCCACCCAGCAGACCTCGGGTCTGGTCAATGAAAAGCAAGTGAAGGAGCTTCCTCTCAACGGCCGCAGCTATGACGAACTGATGATCCTGAATCCGGCGGTAGTCAACTACACCTCCGAGCGGTCGGGTGGCGTGGGGACCTCGAATTCGTCCGTCGGCAACATGTTCTCCGTTTCCGGACGCCGCCCGCAGGAAAATCTCTTCCTCTTAAACGGCATCGAGTACACCGGTGCTTCACTGATCAACGACACTCCGGGCGGCGCCAGCGGCGAACTCCTCGGCGTCGATGCCGTTCGCGAGTTCAATGTCGTGAGCGACACTTATGGCGCCGAATACGGCAAGCGGCCCGGCGCGCAGGTAAGCATCGTGACTGCCTCCGGCACAAATCAGTTGCATGGCTCTCTTTTCGAATTCCTGCGGAATAGCGATCTGGACGCCCGCAACTTTTTTGATCAGGGTTCCATCCCCCAGTTCCAGCGCAATCAGTTCGGCGCAGCGCTCGGCGGCCCGATCAAAAAGGACAAGGTGTTCCTGTTCGGCAATTATGAAGGCTTCCGGCAGCATCTCGGCTTGAGTGATGTCACACTGGTGCCGGACAACGCCGCGCGCCGGGGCTATTTGCCCAACTCGAGCGGCAAGCTGACGAATGTGGGCATTACACCCAGCGCAGCTGCGCTGCTGTCTCTCTGGCCGGTGCAGAATGGTCCCGAACTTGGCGGCGGCATTGCAGAAGCATTCAGCCATCCGCTGCAGACCATTCGCGAAGATTTCGGCACGACTCGCGCCGATTACAACATCTCAGACCGGGACACACTCTTCGCCGTCTACACCATTGACGACAGTGCTGACAACACCCCCAGCATCAACCCGCTGAGCAGCGTCATTGAAACGCTCCGCGAGCAGGTTGCCAGCATCCAGGAACAGCACGTGTTTTCGCCCAACATCCTGAACACGGCACGGTTCGGCTTCTCTCGCGCCAGCTACTTCTTCACGGGATACACGCCGGTGAACGTTCCGGGCTGGGTCGAAGGCGATCCGGTCGGTGCGGTTGTCATTGGCGGCGGCACTGCCTTGAACGGCGCCTCGCAGATCAGCCTTGCGGGTACAAACGCCGGCAGCAATCTCTCCGATGCCCGAAATCTCTTCACCTATGACGATCACGTCGCCATCACCCATGGCATCCATCAGATCGAGTTTGGGGCTTGGTTTCAACGCATTCAGGCGAACGATAATCTGGCGCAGGATCAGTACGGGCAGGCCTCATTTGGCAGTTTGAACAGTTTTCTTCGGGGCACCGTTTCAACATTCACAGTGGTTCCCGAGCCCACTCCTCTGGGCTGGCGTTCGCTCGAAGGCGCCGGCTTCGTTCAGGACGCGATCAAGGTGAATCGTAGTCTCGAAGTGCGCGTAGGATTCCGCTTCGAAGCGACCAACGGCTGGAATGAAGCGCACAACCGCGCCTCGAATTATCTGTTTTCGAACGGGGTCATTGAGACAAATCCGCTCATCGGCACCTCGGTCTTCACGGTCAATCGGGCGAAGTTCCTGCCGCAGCCGCGTGTCGGCGTCGCTTGGGATCCGTTCGGCAAAGGCAAAACTGTGATCCACGCCGGATTCGGCATATACAACGCACTGCTCGATAATCTCGATTACCGCCTCGACCAAACGGCGCCGTTCAACACCACCCAGTCCATCAAGAACGTCGCACTTCCTAACCTGCACATCGTGCCTGGTTCGCAGTTGCCTGCGGGCGGTCTGATCTCCCCCAGCGGCATCCAACCCGATGCGTACACGCCGACGATTCTTTCCTGGACGTTCAAGATCGATCAGCAGATTGCCTCCAATACGTATTTGAGTCTGGGATACGTCGGCTCGCACGGTTATCACGAGATGCTTTCCCTCGATGCAAATGAGCCGTTTCCGACCATCCTTCCATCAGGCATCGCCTATTACCCGCCCAAAGCGCCTCTCGCAAATCCCCACCTGGCGAATACAACCACTTGGTTCTCTGAAGGGGTGAGCTCCTACAATGCGCTCGAAGTCGACGTGAACCATCGCTTCAGCTACGGGTTTCAATTGCGTGGCGTATATACCTACTCGAAGGGCCTCGACGACGGCACCGCCTGGAACAGCAGCGTGGCGGCGAACGCACCGGGATTTGTGATGTATCCGGGCGACCCGAAGCTTGACTACGGACTCTCCACCACCGATGTGCGCAATCTCGCCGTCATCAACGGCATCTATGAGCTTCCATTCGGACGCGGCAAAGCGTTTCTGTCAAACGCCTCAGGCTGGCGCGGCCAGCTTGTAAGCGGATGGTCCATCAGCGGCATCGCAAACGTGCAGTCGGGCTTGCCGTTCACGCCCCAGCTCGGCTTCAATCCGACGAACAATGGCGACAGCCGTAACCCCATCCGGCCGTCCTACAACCCTGCGTTCACTGGAAACATCATTCTTGGCAGCCCGAATCAGTACTTCAATCCGAACGCTTTCATCGTGCCTCCCCTCGGCACCTATGGCAACGTCGGACGCAACACGCTCATCGGGCCCGGTATAACGAGCATAGACTTCTCCGCGCTGAAGAACACGAATATTACGGAGCGCGTGCGCTTGCAATTTCGCGCTGAGTTCTTCAATGTCGCGAATCACGCTAACTTCAATACACCGAATACGGTGGTCTTTACCTCTGCATCCAGCACGCCGGCGCCGACCGCAGGTGTGATCACTTCAACGTCCACCACGTCGCGGCAGATCCAGTTCGGTTTGAAGCTGCTTTTCTAACTCCAGAGTTTCCGCTGGACGGTACGGAACTCTTCGGTTATCTCCGCCTGTTGAGCGTGCCGTCCATCCTGCACAATGGCCTTTCCGGCCACGTAGGTATCGCGAATAGCGCTGCGTCCGGCCGAGAAAACGATGTGGCTCAGGAGCGAGTCCTCACTCGCCCCTGCTATGGCTGGATCATTGCTATCGACGGTGAAAAAGTCGGCTTCGTGGCCCGCCTGAAGACTGGCCGCGCCCACGCGCGTCGCGCTTTCGAATAAGCTGTGGGCCAGATTCTCCGGCTCCGTACCGCAAGCCAGCACCGCTCGTTCCAGCTTTTTCATCCGCAAGTGATACTCGAGCTCGCGTGCGTCTTCGAGCAGATCGATCTGCACGTTGCTGTCTGATCCCAAGCAGATCGGGACGCCATGTTCGCGATACTTATCGGCGGGCACTGCGCCGTCGCCCAGGTTCCGTTCGGTAGTCGGACAGGCGCACACGCGCGCACCGGCCTGCGCCAGAAAGCCGATCTCCTCTTCCGTCACATGAATTGCGTGTATTGCGGTAAACAACGGACCCAGCAAACCATGCCGCTGCAGAAGTTCGATTGGCCTTACTCCATGCTCGTTGAGGCAGGCATCGATCTCCGCAGGTTGCTCGGCGGCATGCATGTGAATCGGCATCCGTTGCGCCGTCGCATATTCCACAACGCGCATGAAGTATTCAAGCGGTACCGCACGAACACTGTGCGGCGCGACTCCTACTGATGCCCGGCCTTTCGCCCACTGCCGCAGTTCTTCGGTGTCAGAGAGGAAGGTGTCCGCGGACGGCGTGATGAATCGTGCCTGCCCGGGATTCGGCGCCATCTGCCAGCCCGCGCGGGCGTAAGCAGTTCGCAGCAGCACGATGCGCACGCCAACGTCGTTGGCCGCTTGGACTACATACTTCGCAAGCAGGTTCGGATCTTCATACCGCGTGCCGTCAGGCGAGTGGTGCAGGTAATGAAACTCTCCTACTGTGGTGATGCCGGAGAGCGCCATCTCCAGAAATGCCATGCGCGCGACGGCATAAACGTCATCCGGCGAGAGGCGGTTCGCCGTGTGATACATCGCTTCGCGCCAGGTCCAGAAGCTATCGCGTCCCGCCGCTGTGCGCCGTTCCGTGCGCCCGCGTATCGCCCGCTGAAACGAGTGCGAGTGCGCGCTGACCAGCCCCGGCAGTAAAGCGCGGCCGCTCAGGCGCTCCGCCTTCCTCAGGTCCTCCGGCTCACGCGAGAAGCGCGTAGTCCGGCCGTTTGCACCCGCAAACAGCGCGACTCCTGATTCAAACTTCCCGTCGCGATACAGCAGATCCGGCAGCCAGCCGTTTTCAGTTTCTGGCATAGACTCGCTCGCCGCGAACGAACGTGGCAAAGGCGGGTTCGATCCCTGTCCAGTACGCCAGCTCGCGGTAATCCTCGCAATCATGAACGACGAAGTCCGCCTGCTTGCCCGGCTCGAGCGACCCGATCTGCCGGCCGCGGCCGATGCTGTACGCGGCGTTAATCGTAGCAGCCGTGATTGCTTCCGCCGGAGTCATCCGCATGTGCGTGGCGGCCAGCGAAAGCACGAACGGTATCGACGGCGTCGGCGAGGAGCCCGGATTGAAATCGGTCGCCAGTACAACGGCCAGACCCGCTTCAATCATTGCGCGCGCCGGAGCGAACCGCTTGGAGCCCAGTGTATACACGGAAGCGGGCAGCAACACGGGCTGCACGTTTCGCTCAGCGAGCGCACGGATACCTGCGTCGTCGATCTGCTCCAGATGATCTGCCGTGTGCGCTCCTATTTGCGCTGCCATCTCTGCGGCTCCTGACCGCGACAGCTGTTCTGCGTGTACGCGCAGGCCTAGTCCCAGTTCTTTCGCCGCTGCCAAAACGCGCTCCGCCGTGCCGACATCGAAGATGTTCGGTTCGCAGAATACATCGCAGTACTCGGCCAGTCCCGCGCGCGCGACTTCGGGCAGCATCTCGTTGACTATAAGATCGACGTACTTATCAGCCGCATCCCGATATTCATCCGGAATCTCGTGCGCGCCGAGAAAGGTCGGCACGTATTCGAGCGGCCCGGCCTGGTTCAGTTTTCGAATGACGAGCAGCAGCTTGAGTTCGGCTTCGAAAGACAGGCCGTATCCCGACTTCGCCTCGATGGCCGTTGTGCCGGTTCGCAGGAACCATTGCGCCCGCTTTTGTGCCGCAGTGAAGAGCTCTTCTTCCGTCGCTGCCCGGGTCTTACGAACCGTGGAGCGTATACCGCCGCCGGCCGCGGCAATCTCTTCATAACTCGCTCCCCTCCCCCGCATCTCAAATTCGTCGGCGCGATTGCCCGCAAATACGGGATGCGTGTGGGCATCCACAAACCCTGGCAGCACCACGCGGCCGCCGGCATCAAAGATGTCGTAATCCGGCCCGATCTCCAACGTTTGAGCTGCGGCCTCGATACGCCCGTCGCGCACCAGCAGAACTCCGTCGGAAAGAATCGAAAGCTGCTGCAGTTCTTCGCGTACGCGCGGGCGCGCCGGCCCCGCGAGGGTGACGAGCTGCCTGCAATTCACCACCGCGAGGGGATTGCTCATTGTCTCATCGGAATCTGCAAGCCGTTCTCCCGGGCTACCCGTACGGCTGTCTCATAGCCTGCATCGGCATGGCGCACGATGCCCGTGCCCGGATCGCTGGTGAGAACACGCTCCAGGCGCCGATCGCTTTCTTCTGATCCGTCAGCTACAACCACCATTCCGGCGTGCTGCGAATAGCCGATTCCCACCCCGCCTCCGTTGTGAATGGACACCCAGCTTGCGCCGGCGGCCGTGTTTACGAGCGCATTCAGCAACGGCCAGTCCGCAATGGCATCAGAGCCGTCCTGCATACCTTCGGTTTCGCGAAATGGCGATGCAACGGATCCCGTATCAAGATGGTCTCTTCCGATCACAATGGGCGCTTTCAATTCTCCTGATCGCACCAGCGCATTGATCGCCAAGCCGAAGCGCGCACGCTCGCCGTACCCTAGCCAGCAGATGCGGGCAGGTAAGCCCTGAAATTGGATTCGCTTGCGCGCGAGTTCAATCCATCGGACCAGGTCGTGGTTGTCTCCAAAGAGATCGAGTACGAGGGCGTCTGTCCGATAAATGTCTTGGGAGTCTCCCGACAGTGCTACCCACCGGAACGGCCCGCGTCCTTCGCAGAACAGCGGGCGAATGTACTCGGGCACAAATCCGGGAATCTCGAAGGCATCCACCACGCCCGCATCCTTCGCGTGCGTCCGAATATTATTGCCGTAATCGAAGGCCACCGCTCCTGCGCGCTTGAGGGCAAGCATTGCCTCCACATGGCGGGCGATCGCGTTTTTCGCTCGCCGGACATACTCATCGGGATCCCGCTGCCTCAGCAGCCTGGCTTCTTCCAGGCTTATGCCGTTCGGCACGTAGCCGTTCAATGGATCATGCGCGCTGGTCTGGTCTGTGACGATATCCGGCACGATGCCGCGTCTTGCGAGTTCCGGAATAATATCGGCGCAGTTCGCTACCAGTCCAACCGAGATTGCCTGCCCACCGGCTTGCGCCTCTTGGATTCGTTCGAGCGCTTTGTCGAGTGTCGGTGCTAGCGTGTCGCAATACCCGGTTTGGAGTCTTTTTTCAATGCGCGCCGGATCGACATCGATTCCGAGAAAGCAGGCGCCGTTCATTGTGGCGGCGAGCGGTTGCGCGCCGCCCATTCCGCCCATTCCACCCGATACGATCCAGCGCTTTTCGAGCGATCCGCCGAAGTGCTTGCGGCCCGCTGCAGCGAAAGTCTCGTACGTTCCTTGAACGATTCCCTGGCTGCCAATGTAGATCCATGAGCCCGCAGTCATCTGCCCGTACATCGTCAGGCCCAGCCGTTCCAACCGGTTGAATTCCTCGAGTGTCGACCAATGCCCGACCAGGTTGGAGTTAGCGATCAGCACGCGCGGCGCTTCCGCATGGGTGCAAAACACCCCGACCGGCTTACCGGATTGGACCAGGAGCGTTTCGTTGTTTTCGAGGCGTTCCAGGCATCGCACAATGGCATCAAAGCATTCCCAGTTGCGAGCCGCTTTGCCCGTTCCGCCATAGACAATCAGCTCCGACGACCTCTCGGCAACATCCGGATGCAGATTGTTCATCAGCATCCGCAGCGCGGCTTCCTGATGCCAGCCCTTGCAGGTCTTCGTTGCTCCTCGCGGCGCTCTCACGTGCTGGGCGGTTTCAAGCATCGCTTTCCTCCACTGCTCAACACACGTTATCAGGCTTCGAGCGGGACCGCCGCAAGGATTTGCTTGCGCGCTGGCCGTCGTGCATTTTACAGCGCGACTTCAAACAAAAATAGGGAGGCGTTCACGCGGAAACACCTCCCTGAGGGATAGATCAATGATGCTCGGTTGAAATTACCGGCGGTGCCAGTAGCCGTGGTAGTAACGTCCGCCGTAGTAGCGTGGAGCTTCCCAATACGCGCGGGCGTAGGGCGGACGCGCCCAGTATCCGGCATGCCAGTAATAGCGTGGTCCAACCGGATACCAGTAGCCACCTACCCAGCTATAGCCCGGGTAATATCCATACGGAGCCGGCTCATAGGCCACAACGGGCGGTGGCGGTGCCGCGACTCCGACTCCCACTCCAAAGAAAACAGCAGGTGCAGCGAATACAGAACTTCCAGCCAACAACAGCAATGCAAGTAATTTCGTTTTCATATTTCCTCCCCAAACTAAAGGTCACTCGATCGGTGACTTCGCTTGCTACCTGTGCAACTCGTTTGCCAGCGATAACTTGTTGATTTTGCAGCTTTGTCTGTTGTTTTCGCGGCTGAGGTCCACCGGCTGTGGTGCTTTTCGGCCAACACATGCCTTTCGCCGTTGTCTGGCGGGGACTTGGCTAGAATTGTGCCTTCGGGAGCGTTTACTGGAGAGGGAATGTCGAAATCACAGATTGATTCAGCGGCGCTGCTTGCCTTAGTGGTGGCCGCCGCGCTTGCACTCATGCTTCTGCCGGGACCCTTTGCCTGGCTCGCCAGCATCGGTGGACTCATTTTGGTCTTCGTTCTCCTGGCTTATGACCGCAACGGCTACCGGTCGGTTTTTCAGAGTCTCGCCTTCTCCGCGGTCTTTGCGTTCTGCCTGATGCTCGCCTCGGCAATCATCTTCAAGTTCATTGCAGCTTCGAACGGAGAAGCGCAGCCCGCTGATGGCCGCTTTGCAAACCAATGGCTTCCCATCGTGTGGGCCTGTATCACGGCTGTGTTCTGGCCCATCGATCGGGCACGGATGAGCGGACGTGTAGAGTACGGGGGAGACTTGGCCACCGTTCCTCCGGTTTCCGGACCCATCGTGACGCCCCGCTTTACCGCTCCCCCTCCGGTTACCGAGGCGACCGCCATATTTACTCGCCCCCAGCGTGCCCCTGACTATGCCGCTGCGCCGCCACCTCCTCCGCAGCCTGCCTCACAGCCGGTCATATACGCGCCGCCGCAGCCTGCCCCACAGCCCGCTGCTTACGCGGCGCCACCGCAGCCGTTGCAGCAGCCTGTCCCGCAACCTGCCGCTTATGCCCCGCCGACTTCCTACGAGCCCGCTCCCAGTGCGTATCCGCCGCCAGCCGCGGCGTACGCGCCTGCTCCGGCGGCCTACCCGCCGGCTGCTCCTGCCCCGCAACCTGCAGTTCCACCTCCCGCTCCAGCGCCGCAGCCGGCTGTGATGCGCGGGAAAGAAGCGATGATCTACGTCACCCTGGTCGGTGAAGGATTGAATGTTTTGCGGTCGGTTCGGGCGGAACATTTGGGCCGCGATTTTTATCGCATCGTTGAGGAAGTTCCGGAAGGCGAGACCTGGGAGTACGGGCCCGGCCAAGTCGTCCGCTGCAAAAAGAAGAACCTTTCGAGCGGCAAGGCCCTGGTCGCGGTGGAAGAAGCGCCGCGAGCGCAGTAGAAAATAAAACTGAACATGACTATTAAAGACGACGGTGTTGTCGAGCTGCAGACGCCCACGGGGCCGATGCGGACTTACATTTTCTCTCCGGCTGCCGAAGGCCGGTACCCAGGAGTGGTTCTTTACTCAGAGATTTTTCAGGTAACCGGACCCATCCGGCGCACTGCGGCAATGATCGCCGGGCAAGGATACATTGTTGCGGTTCCGGAGGTCTACCACGAACTGGAACCCGCCGGGACCGTGTTGCCGTATGACCAGGCAGGCGCCGATAAAGGCAATGCCGACAAATATACAAAAGAGGTGTCCTCGTACGACGCAGACGCGCGCGCGGTGCTGGATTATCTGAAGGCGCGCGGAGACTGCACCGGCAGACTCGGTGCGGTGGGAATCTGCTTGGGCGGGCATCTCGCCTTCCGTACCGCGATGAATCCCGATGTGCTCGCGACCGTCTGCTTTTACGCGACCGACATTCATTCGGGGTCGCTCGGCAAGGGCAAGAGCGACAACTCCCTTGCCCGTGCGGCGGAAATCAAAGGCGAGCTTCTGCATATATGGGGGCGCCAGGATCCGCACGTGCCGCTCGAAGGACGAAACAAAATTCGGGCGCGGCTGGACGAGGCCGGAGTGCGGTTTCAGTGGCTCGAGGTGAACGGTGCGCATGCTTTTATGCGTGACGAAGGCTACCGCTACGATCCCGCGCTTGCCTACCACTGCTACGGCCTGATGTTCGAGTTGTTCCATCGCCAGCTTGCAATTCAGACCGGTGCGGCCCCGAGCGCACCCGCGGAAGCCCGGCACTGAAACATCGCCTCGACAGGGGAAACGTGCGCTGCAGCGGTTTCGTCTAACATCGAGAGGCTCGTATGGGTTTTAAGTGGGTCTCGGTCGTCGCGCTCGTCATAGCGTTCTTGTTCCTCCCATTCTGGCCGTGGAGTCACGGCGAGTGGTGGCCGGTTGTCGTCGGGTTCTGCGTCCTGCTGGCAGGCGCGGCGTTTCTGGGCGGCTTCTTCGGCAAGAGCGGCAGCGGGATCTGGAAAGGCAAAGGGCGGGGTTGAAGCCGGCCAGGCGGCCGCAACTCCCAGCGCTCCTGGTGTGTCTTTAGAGGCGGAGGCAGTAAAAGGTGAATAAAAACCATTCTTGGATGCTTGCGGCCTGCATGTTCCTCGTTCCGCTTATTGCCCTCTCCCAAACCCAAAAACACGAAGATGCGTTTATTCCGGGGCAGGCGGGAGAAGCCAGGCTTGCAAAGGAAGTCCGCCATCAACTTGTGATGCTGCCGTATTACACGGTCTTTGACGATCTTGGATTTCGCGTGAACGACACGGAAATCACACTTGTCGGGGATGTGAGGAATCCGGTTCTGAAGTCGGATGCGGAGAACGTCGTGAAACACATTGAAGGCGTCACCAAGGTAATTAACCAGATCAAAGTCCTGCCTGTTTCGCCGATGGATGATCAGATACGCCGGGCGGAATTTCGCGCGATCTATGGTGATCCGCAGATCGGCGACCGCTACGGCCACCAAGCTCTTCCGCCGATCCACATCATCGTCGAGAACGGGCATGTGCGACTGGAAGGCGTGGTTGCGAACCAGTTTGACAAGAACCTGATCAATGTCAGGGCGAATGCTGTTCCGAATGTGTTCAGCGTCCAGAACGATTTGCAAGTCGTCGGTAGTTAGTAAGGACTACCTGCATAACTTTCAAGGTTGTCGACACAGAAGCGCCGGCAAATGAAATGTCCAGGCGGGCTATGTTGGCTGCTAAGCACGTAAGCGCGAACCGGAGTTGGTCACCTGCGGAAGGCAGCGGTTTGACGGGGAGCCTGAGGCGGCCAACATCTTTCGCCTGATGATAGTGGTCCCCCTTTTTTCCCTGATTGGGTAGCAGGAGCCACGTGTCGGGATATGGAATCACGTAGAGCGAATACGTTCCTGGCAGCAGCTCGAACAGTTCGGTCAACGTATACGCATTCACCGTCAGCTGCGGCGGCGTCCCGGGTCCGAACGCCCAGACCTTACCAAACGGCGCTATCGTTCTGCCGAACCGACGGCCGCTCAGGGACAGGGCCGTATAATCAATCGAGATCGTTCTTCCGTCGAGGTTGATCTCTGCTCTCCGGGTGGTCGTGCCGGGCGCTTGCGGGGTGCTGGCTGCAAAAGAGATTGCGCCCCACCAAAGAAGTGCTGTTCTGCGTGTTATTCCAAGCTTCACTTCCCCTTTGAGCTCCAAAGGTTCCTGGTAGTTACTTCAGTCGCGTCAAAGCTTGCGGGCTGTCGAGGCGTAAGAAAGGCGAATGCAATGACTTACAGGAAATTCCTTAAAGAAATCTATTGCAATTCGTAGACTACGCGTGCGAGTATCGACCTAGTGGTCTGAATTGGTCAGAAGTGGTTCGAAGTGGAAGAAGCCGGTCACTCCAACGCGCCGAAGGCGGTCGAGGCCCCTCGTGGCACTCTGAGTGGTCGTGTGGACGAAAAGGGCCGGCTGAAACTGCCGGCGGCGATTGTGCAGTATCTGGAGGCGTTGGGCGATAAGAAGGTTTTTGTCACCACGCTGAATACCTCGACTGCACTAATCTACCCGATTTCGGTCTGGCGGGAAACTGAGGCGATGTTGCAGGAGCCCGGTGAAGACGCGGATTTGAGGTCGGATGTGGCATTTGTTGCGAACCATTACGGCGAAGACACCGAGATTGACGGACAGGGGCGGGTGCTGCTGCCCACCACGCTGCGGCGGGATCTGGAGCTGGAGCGCGACGACGTGCACGTGCTGTGTTTCAAGCAGCGGATCGAAATCTTCGGCAGCAAGGTGTACGCACAGCGTCTGGAAGCGGCAAAGAGCGGCTTGGCCGACAAGCTGAAGGCGCTCGAGAAGAAGGGATTGCGATAAGCGCCATGTATGGAGGGCGCGACGAACGAAGGCGGGCCATGGCACTATCCGGTATTGCTGAGCGAATCGCTCGAGTATCTCGCGATTCGGCCGGACGGGGTGTACGTGGACATGACGGCCGGTTTGGGCGGGCATACCGGTGCGATCGCGGAACGGCTGACAAGCGGATTTGTGATTGCGTGCGACCGGGATGCGGAATCGCTGGAACTGGCGCGGGCGAACACGGCGAGCGTGGTGCAGCGAATCCAGTTTTTTCACGGGCCGTTTTCTAAGCTGCCTGAGGCGCTTGCGGCAAATGGAATTGCGTTGGTGGATGGTGTGTTGGCGGACTTGGGGGTCAGCCGGTATCAGTTAGGGAGTGCGGAGCGCGGGTTCTCGTTGATGGAAGACGGGCCGCTGGACATGCGCATGGATCGCAGCCAGGGCCTGACGGCGGCAGATCTGGTTAATCAACTGCCTGAAAAGGCGCTCGCTGATCTGATCTTTCAGCTCGGCGAAGAAAGGAGGTCGCGAAGAATCTCCAGAGCAATCGTTCGCGCGCGGCCGATTTTGACGACCGGCCGTTTGGCGCAGGTAGTAGAAGCGGCCGTGCCGCGAACGGGGAGAATTCATCCGGCCACGCAAACCTTCATGGCCCTGCGTCTGAAGGTGAACGGAGAGATGGAGGAGTTGGACGAGTTGCTCCGAATCGCGCCGGAGCGGTTGAAAGCCGGTGGGCGGTTTGTCGTGTTGACGTTCATGTCGACCGAGGACCGGAAGGTGAAGCAGGCGTTTCAGGGGTTAGCGAGAGCGGGTAAGGGAAGGATTCTGACCAAGCACGTGGTCAGGCCAACGGAGGAAGAGGTTTTGGCAAATGCGGCGTCACGCAGCGCGAAACTGCGGGCGCTGGAGCGAATTTGAGAAGGGACTGAAGCAATGGCGTCACTGGCAACTTTTGTGAATCGGTTCGTCGGGGTGAGGGAGCTGGCGGATGCCCCGCCCGCGGTTTGGACGCGGACGGAATCGCCTCGCTTGCGACCCATCGCGAATGAAGATGTTTATCTGTTTGTCAAGAGGATTGACAACAGCACGGTAGTTCGGGCGGCTGATCCGGTGGCAAGGACGGCGCGCAGCCGTTCGATGATCACGGGCTTTATCGCGGCGATGCTGGTAATCGCGGGTCTGGTGCCGACCGCGTACAACACGACCGCGGGCTTCACGGTGCAACATCTTCGTGAAGAACAGGCGCGGCTCAGAGTGGAAAAAGCCAAGCTGGACGCGTCTGAGGCCAAGCTGGTCAGCATGGACCGCATGCAGCAGCTCGCGAAGGCACTCAAAATGTCAGAGCCGACGCCGCTGCAGGTGGAAACGCTCGAGGGCAAGTCGAAGGCGGAAGCGCGGAACAGAATGCCGCTCGCCCCGAGTGAGGTGCTCCGCTAAGCTGCTTCACCCGGCGCTGGCGAGCTGCCGCCGCCGGCAGCATGAGCACAGCGACTTTACGGGTGATGAACATGGAAGGCCCGCCGCTCGATCCGCAGAGTAAATCGACCGAGCGTGCGTTGATCGTAGGGATCATCCTGCTGGGATGGTCCCTTATTGTCGTTTTTCGGCTCTTTGATCTGCAGGTTCTGACGCACGAGACCTGGGTTAAGCGTGCCCGGCACCAGCAGGAGAAGCTTGTGCCGATTGAGGCGCCGCGCGGATCGATCTTCGACCGCAACGGAAATCTCCTCGCCATCAGCTCCGCCTCGCAGTTCGTAGTCGTTAATCCCAAGCGGATTCCGAATAAAGACATCGCGGCCGCCCTGCTGGGCGGTGTGCTCCACATTGACGCAAAGAGGCTGCAAGCGTCCCTCGAGGTCGCCGCGGCTTCGAAACACCATAACGGCTATTTTGTGGTCGATCAGCATGTAAGCGAGGATCAGGCGGCGACGCTCCGCGCAATGAACCTGGACTGGCTGGAAATACACGACGGCAGCGTCCGATCCTACCCGAACAACGATGTCGCGGCGCACGTCATTGGCAACGTGGATGGTGAAGGCAAAGGCGCGGCCGGCATTGAGCTGAAGCTGAACAAAGCGCTTGCAGGGACACCGGGCGAAATGCGCGTAGAGCGCGACGGAAAAGAGACCAACTACGCGTCGGAGGCCGTCAAGCCGGCGATTCCAGGGAAAAGCATCGGACTTACCGTCGATCGCGAACTGCAGTTCGTCGCGAAAGAGGCGCTGAAGGAAGCGGTAGTCAAGAATCACGCCGACCACGGCAGCCTGATCGCGATGAATCCCAATACGGGCGAAGTTCTGGCGCTCGAAAATTATCCGACCTACGACCCGAACGAGCATCTGCTGCCGGGGGAGAAGCCGGTTGGACGCGAGGATCTCGCGGTAGTGGCGCCCTTCGAGCCGGGATCGGTGTTCAAGGTAGTCACCGTGTCGGCCGCGCTCGAGACAACCAAGCTCACTCCGGATTCGATCATCAACTGCGGCGGCGGCGTAACCACGCTATTCGGCCGCGTGATTCACGACTCGCACCCTTATGGCGCTCTATCGATGGCCGATGTACTGGCAAAATCAAGCAACATCGGAGCGATCCACATCGGACAAGTGGTAGGAGCGCAGAATCTGTATGAGTACATCAAGCGGTTCGGATTCGGGCACAAAACCGGCATCGAGCTTCCCGCCGAGGCGCCCGGCCTGATTCGCCCCCTGAAGAGATGGCAGCCGACGTCGATCGGCTCCGTGCCGATGGGCCACGAGGTCAGTGTCACATCGCTACAACTGGCCCAACTCGGAAGCGTTATTGCGAACGGCGGCTACCTGGTGCACCCGCACCTGGTCGTGTGGGAACAGGCGCCCGGCGAAGCGAAGAGGTACATCCAGCACAACGTGGCGCCACGGCAGGTTTTGCGCCCGCAGACAGTCATGACGATGCGCACGTTGATGCACCGCGTTCTGCTGCCGGGCGGGACGGCCCAGCGCCTTCACGTGCCTGGTTATTCGATCGCCGGCAAGACCGGCACAGCGCAGATATTCGATTTTGCTCATCACGTGTACACGCACCGGTACAACGCTTCGTTTATGGGCTTCGGGCCCGTGGAGAATCCAGCCGTGATTGTGGTGGTGACGATCTCCGGCACGACGGGTGAGGCGGGTTTCGGGGCGTCCGCTGCCGGGCCGGTTTTCGAGAGAGTCATGTCGACCGCTTTGCGGCGCATGGGAGTGACGCGGGATGTTCCGGAAGATATCGAGCAGTTGCTGGCGAAGGAGAGAGCGGCGGAAAAGATTAAAGACAAGGCTTCTGAAGACGTCGACGTCGCCACGCTAAGCGACCCGCCCACGGATGAGGAGATGCGGGAAGCGCGAGGCGACGATTCGGAGGATGGCAACCGGGTGGCGGAAGTAGATCCCAATGCTCCCAAGGTTCCGAATTTCGTCGGAAAGACCGTGAAAGACGTTATGCAGCAGGCGGCTGAGAGGGGGATCAACGTGGACATGCTGGGCAGCGGGCTGGCGCGAACCCAGGAGCCGGCTGCAGGCGCTCTGCTGGTTCCGGGGGAGCATATCCGGGTGAAATTTACGCGATGAGGTTTCATTAAATATAGATGGACCTCAATCGCATTCTGGAAGGCGTTCCGCTGCTCAGGAACCTGCCGGCGGCGACCGCCAAGGTCGACGTGCGGGGATTGGCCTATGACAGCCGCAAAGTAGAACCCGGCTACCTGTTCTTCGCATTTGCTGGAGCGAAGACAGACGGAGCTCAATTTGCGAGCGTGGCCATGCAAAAGGGGGCGCTCGCGGTTCTAGCTGACCGGCCGAGCCCAGGCGGATTTAGCGGAACCTGGCTGCAGGTGGCGCACGGTCGCGAGGCGCTGGCGATGGCCGCGCGCAATTTCTACAACCGGCCTGATGAACGGCTTGCGCTGACCGCCGTTACCGGGACAAACGGCAAGACGACCAGCACGCGGCTGATCGACTCGATGCTGCAGGCCGCGGGCAAGGTTACGGCGCTGATCGGGACCATCGAGTACCACCTCGGCGGGAGAGTGCTGCCGGCAGTGAACACGACGCCGGAGTCGCTCGATCTCTTTCGCATGTTCCATGACCTCGAAGAGATGGGCGGAACGCATGCGACGCTTGAGGCGTCTTCTCATGCGCTGGATCTGGGCCGAATCTTCGCAATGAATTTCCATACGGCGGGGTTTACCAACTTCACCCGCGACCATCTGGACTACCATCACACGATGGAGGCGTATTTCGCGGCGAAACAGACGCTGTTTATGCCGCGTAGCGGTGCGCCGCCGCGCTTCGGCGTGCTGAATGCGGACGACGATTGGATCCGGCGGCTCGAAATTCCGCCTGAGACGGAAGTGTTCTGGTACAGCATGCACCAGCCGCCGCCCGCGCGCGCCGATATCAAGAGTAGTCAGACGTGGATTCGCAGTGAAAACGTGCGGTCCACGTTTGAAGGACTGCGTTTTACGGTTGTGGCGGGAGAGCGGAGGTTTGAGGTGGAATCGCCGCTGGTCGGGCACATCAACGTGTACAACATTCTGCTTGCCTGCGCCGCCGCGCTCACGCTGGGCTTGAGCGAGGACCAGATTCAGAATGGGCTGGCGAACCTGGAGAGAGTGCCGGGAAGGTTCGAACGGGTAGAAGAGGGCCAGCCGTTCATGGTTGTGGTGGACTACGCGCATACGGACGATGCTTTACGCAACGTGATCTCGGTGGCGCGCGGTATGAAGGCGAACCGCGTCATCACGTTGTTCGGCTGCGGTGGAGACCGGGACCGTTCGAAGCGCCCGCTCATGGGCATGGCGGCGGCAGAGTTGAGCGATTATGTGGTGTTGACCTCCGATAACCCGCGGAGCGAAGATCCGCTGGCGATCATGAACGACGCGATGGTTGGATTGCGGCGCTACGACACGCCTTACGTTGCCGATCCGGATCGTGAGCGCGCGATCAGGAAAGCGATCGCGACGGCCAGCCCCGGAGACGTAGTCATTCTGGCAGGCAAGGGGCACGAAACGTACCAAATTCTGAAAGACGGGCCGATCCCGTTCGATGATCGCGAGGTCGCACGGCGAGTTCTGCGCTCATTTGGATACGGGCGGCCCGGCGTTGGCCGTTCGCGATCGTTTGTTATGAATCACGAGGAGAAGTCTTAAGCATCGATGGAATTTACCGTTGCGCAGGTTCAGAAGGCGACCGGAGCGCAACTATTGGGGAACAGCCGGCACATGGGAAGTGCCGAAACGCGAGTGCGCGGATGGAGCATTGATTCGCGCACGGTGAACGAAGGCGATCTTTTCTTTGCCATCAAGGGCGAACATTTCGACGGCCACAGCTTTCTGGGCGTGGCATTCGAGCGGGGAGCCAGCGCGGCGGTGGTCAGCACTACGGCCGCGAACGCTTTTGGTCCGCTGCTGGAGGTGGCCGATACGATCGATGCTCTGCAGCGTCTGGCGCGCTGGGCCCGCGAGGAGTGGAACCGCCCGCTGGTCGCGGTTACCGGAAGCGCGGGCAAGACGACCACGAAGGACATCATCGCGGATTTCCTGAGCGTCCGCCTGCGTGTTGCAAAAACAATCGGCAATTTGAATAACCATATCGGGCTGCCGCTTTCGCTGCTTCGCATTCCTGCCGACGCAGAAGCCGGAGTCTTCGAAATGGGGATGAATCACGCGGGTGAGATCCGGCACCTGGCGTGTATCGCACAGCCACAATTCGGCGTCATTACCAACGTCGGGTATGCCCACGTTGAAAGTTTCGATTCGATCGACGGGGTTGCCGCGGCCAAACGCGAATTGATTGAAGCGCTACCGGCGGACGGCGTTGCGATCCTGAATGCAGATGATGCGCGAGTGCTGCGATTCCGCGACGTGCACCGGGGGCGCACCATCACGTACGGCATTTCGCGAGCCGCCGACATCCTCGCCGAGGAGGTGAGTATCGGCGCGAGCAGCAGCGCGTTCACGGTTCGCGGCGTGCGCTTTGAGACGCGGCTGACCGGGCGCCATGCGGTATCGAACATTCTGGCGGGGCTTGCGGTAGCGACGTTGTTCGACATCGCACCAAGTGAACTAGTGAACAACGTGGCGCAGCTTGCGCCGGGAAAGATGCGCGGCGAGCGGCACGAATGGCGCGGCGCCACCGTGCTGGACGATTGTTACAATTCGAATCCCGAAGCCGCACGCAGCATGATTGACGTGCTGAAGGCGGAGCCAGCACGTCGCCGGATTGCCGTCTTGGGCGAGATGCTGGAGCTCGGGCACATGGCCGAGGCGCTGCACCGCGACCTGGGGCGGCATGCCGCGGATTCGGGCGTAGATGTCTTGATCGGGGTGCAGGGTGTGAGCCGGCTGATGGTGGAAGAGGCAAGGAGGGCCGGTCTGGACAACCACGCTGCAATGTTTTTCGAAGATCCCGAGAGCGCAGGGGAATTTCTGCGCGATTTTGCGCGTCCGGGTGATGCGATCCTGTTCAAAGGCTCGCGGGGCACGCATGTCGAAAGAGCACTCGCCACAATGGAGATTTAAGAAATGTTGTACTGGCTGCTCTTTCAAATTCTTCATAAATACATTCCGACGTTTCGCGTGTTCGGTTACATTACGACACGCGTTGCCTTAGCTAGTCTGACGGCGCTTGCCATTTCGCTTGCCGTTGGTCCATGGATGATTGGCAAGTTACGCGCATGGAGCTTCGGGCAGCATATTCGCGAGGAGGGGCCGCAATCGCACCGGAAGAAAGCCGGTACGCCGACGATGGGCGGGCTGCTGATCGTGACCGCGATTGTCGTTCCGACGCTGCTATGGGCGGATCTGTCCAACCCCTATATCTGGCTGGCCCTTTTGGGTTTGATCGGGTTCGGCGCGATCGGATTCCTGGACGATTTTGCGAAAATCGCGAAGAAACGCAATCTGGGTCTCACGGCGCGGCAGAAGTTCTGGGCGCAGGTGTTTATCGCCATGGTGATCGGCTTCTGCCTGCTGCTACTGCATGCCAATCATGCGTGGAAATACTCGACCGCGGTCAATATCCCTTTCTTCAAGCAGTTCAAACCGGACCTGCTGATTTACCCGCTCGCCAAGAATTTTTGGACGTTTCCGCTGGCGTTCGTTCCTTTTTACCTGTTCATCGTGTTCGTCATGGTGGGTTCGTCGAACGCCGTGAATCTGACGGACGGGCTCGACGGCCTCGCGATCGGACTCATGATTATCGCGTCCAGCGCCATGACAGCTCTGACCTATGTGTCGAGCAATACGGCGTTCTCGTCCTATCTCGATCTTGCGCATTTGCCCAACTCGCAGGAGCTGACGATTTTCTGCGCATCTATGACGGGCGCCAGCATCGGTTTTCTTTGGTATAACTGCCATCCGGCGCAAGTCTTTATGGGCGACGTGGGGTCGCTCGCACTTGGCGGCGGCCTCGGCATCGTGGCGGTGCTGATCAAGCAGGAGATTCTGCTTCTCTTCATCGGCGGGATCTATGTTGTCGAAGCTCTTTCGGTGATCCTGCAGGTAGGCAGCTACAAGATGCGGAACGGGAAGCGGATTTTCAAGATGGCGCCGATTCACCATCACTTTGAGGCGCTCGGGTGGCCCGAATCGAAGGTGATTGTCCGGTTCTGGATTGCGGGGCTTGTGATGGCCCTGTTTGCACTGAGCACGCTGAAGCTGCGGTAAGGGGAAATCATTGGAGCTGGCAAACAAACATGTTCTGGTGATTGGCGCGAAGCGCTCCGGCCTCGCCGCCGCGGCGCTGCTGCGCAGGCACGGCGCGCGTGTTCGGGTGATGGACTCGCAGCCGCTGGCGCCGGAAGAACAGGCTAAGTTCGACGCTTTAGGTGCGCCAGTCCTGCCGCAAAGTCTCGAAAACGTCACCGAGCAGGGCAGGGAACCCGATCTCATTGTGATCTCGCCTGCGGTGCCGTATGATTTGCCGATGCTCACGGCGGCACGGGCGCGCGGGGTGGAAGTGATCGGCGAAGTCGAACTCGCATCTTCTTTCCTGAAAGGCCCGGTGATCGGCATTACGGGCTCGAATGGCAAGACCACGACGACCGCCTTGACCGGTCATTTACTGCGCGACTGTGGAATCGCGTGCCAGGTAGGTGGCAACATCGGGACTGCGGTTACCTCGCTGATCGATTCGTCATCGGACCAGCAGTGGAACGTGCTCGAGATGTCGAGTTTTCAGCTCGAGTCCATCGCGCACTTTCGCGCGCGGATCGGCGCCTGTCTGAATGTAACGCCCGATCATTTGGATCGCCACCATACGTTTGAAAGCTATGCGGCCGCGAAGGCGCGGCTGTTCGAAACCCAGCAGCCTGGCGACTATGCGGTGCTGAATTACGACGACGCGACCTGCCATACATACGCCGAGCGCGCGAAGGCACAGGTTCTATGGTTCAGTTCTTCACGGCGCGTGCCTGAGGGCGTCTGGATGAGCGCCGATGAGATCCGGTTCAATGATCGTCCGTTTCTGCGGCGCTCACAGATCAGATTGCGGGGTCTGCACAATGTGGAGAATGTCATGGCTGCCGCGCTGATGGCGCATCTGGCCGGTGCGGATTTGAGCAAGTTGGGAGCGGCGGTGGAATCGTTCCCGGGGGTGGAACACCGCATTGAATTTGTCCGCGCTGTCGAGGGTGTCGAATACTACAACGATTCCAAGGCTACTAACGTAGATGCGGCGCTCAAAGCCATCGACGCCTTCCCCGGCAATCTTTGGATCATCCTGGGGGGCAAAGATAAGGGCAGCGAGTACACACCGCTGCGCGAGCCCCTGCAGCAGCGCGCGAAGGCGGCATTGCTGATCGGCGCCGAGCCGCCGTATCCATACGCGGCCGCGCCCTTAATCAGCAGGGCACTTGACGGAGCGCTGCCGCTGGTTGACTGCGGCAACATCGAGGGCGCAGTACGCTATGCACGCCAACATGCCGCGCCCGGCGACGTCGTGCTGCTGGCGCCTGCCTGTGCCAGCTTTGACCAGTTCAAGAATTTTGAAGAACGCGGCGCAATGTTCAAACAATTAGTGAAAGAATTGTTGTAAAGCATTGTTGAGAAATCGTAGATAAATGGCTCAGCGGCTCAGAACAGACTGGATCTTGTTTCTTACCGTCCTCACGCTCGTGTGCTTCGGACTGGTGATGGTTTACAGCGCTTCCTCCTTTATCGCCGAGCTGAAGTACCACGTCACGAGCGTTTTCTTTTTTGAACGGCAAGTGCTCTGGGCGGTGGTGTCGTTCGTACTCCTGCTCTACTGCATGCGCAGCGATTACCGGAGATGGAACAATCCCAAGGTGGCATTCGCGAGCCTGGGCATCGTCATGCTGCTGCTGGTGCTGGTGTATGTGACGGATTCGGGAAGTCACCGCTGGCTAAAGGCCGGCCCGTTTTCGCTGCAACCCTCCGAACTGGCAAAACCCGCGCTCGCGTTGTTCCTCTCGTTCTTCTTGTGCCGCCGGCTAGGCACGGTGAACGAAAAACATACGCTTGGGCCGATTGCGGTCTCCATCTCGGTCATGGCGCTGGCGGTGGCGGTCGCGGATCTCGGGACCGCCGTTGTGCTGGTCGCCACTACCGTAGCAGTGGTTTTCGTTGCGGGAATTGACTACCGCTACCTTGGCGTGTGCGCCGCGCTGGGCGCGCTGCTCGGCGTGACTTTTATCGTGATGAAGCCTTATCGCCTGGCCCGTTTCATCGAGTTCGCCGATAAGGACCACAAGATCCTGAACAAGA